>OKVD01000043.1_pt1 | contig 131818 bp, 157 predicted proteins | sample 1606881 | NCBI WGS metagenome assembly OKVD01 (sample SAMN03281011, study PRJEB24777) | human gut metagenome | isolation source: fecal sample PR176 from 1 month old male Indian infant, caesarean delivered... | place: Singapore | collected 2006-01-13
GGCGATGCCGGTGGACTTCAGGTAGGCCTCGGCCTTGCCGGCGACCTGACGCGGGTCGCGGGAGTACGGCTCGTCGGTCAGCGGGTCGACGATGGAGAAGGCCACGTCGAGGGTCTTGTGCTTGCGGAACGGGTCGATGAATGCGGTGGAAACATCCGGCACCAGCTTCATGTCGGACTCGTTGATGGCCTGGAAGCCTTCCACGGAGGAACCATCGAACGGCATGCCGTCGGTGAAGGCATCCTTCAGGAACTCGCTTGCCGGCACAGTGAAGTGCTGCTGAACGCCGATCAGATCGGTGAAGCGAACGGAGACGTATTCAACGCCTTCCTTATTGATAAGGGCCTCAGCATCAGCCTTGGTTTCGAGTGCAGTCACGGGACCGCTCCTTTCGAATAAGTAACTTACAGGCTATTAGTCTAGAAAAACGCGTTTCACACACTCGCCACTTGGGTTACGAGAATGTTTCGAGATGACGTATTCCTTCCATGATTGCGCGAAAAATAGGGGTTGCGACGTTTCGCGGGACGAAATGCAACGGTGGGGATCCGTTCATGTTATGGACGGATCGAACGTCTGGGACGATGAATCGACGCAACAATTGAAAATCCCCGATCTGACGAATCAGATCGGGGATTCCTAGTGCGTTCGCATGCATGTACCGTCAGCGGCCACGCATGGCGCGACGGCTGATCCTCTGTGGGCGCGTCGGATCGATGCCCTTCGGGATGTTCATGCCGTTCTTCATCTGCAAAGTACGCAGACGTTCGTTCAGGACATTCAATTCGGTCCTGGTGAGCATGAAGCGACGCTTCGGATGGATGGCCGCAATCAGCTTGTTCTTGTGATGCGTCGGCTCATAGGACTTGCACTTGAGCACGGTCTTGCGCAGATTCTTCAGGCTGACCTGCTTCGGCCCCTTGCCTACGCAGATTCGATAGACCGGGATTTCGGAACCGGCGGTCACGCCCTTGATGTTGTGCTCCTGGCGATCCATGGCGCGCGTCACACGGCCGTAATCGCCTTCGCCAAGCAGATAGATGCCGTTATAGCCGGTGCCACGCCAAATGGCATCCTTGGTCTTCGGATCGACCCACACCGGCTCCTGCGGGAAGTTGAAACCCGCCTTGCTGACGTTGCCGAGAACGCTGATGGCGGCGCCGGGACGCCCTTCGAGCTTGGCATAGCCGACCTTGTCGGCACGATTGGTGAGCATCATGGTGGCGAACAGCAGGCCGATCATGATGGCAAGGATCATTGAGGTGATCCAGCCGATAACCGACCATTTGAACACGATGCCAAGCACGATGAACACGATGACCGGTGCCACGAACACGCTTCCGCACAGCCAGGGGAGTGCCTTGTCTTCCGAGTAGGTGTATTTGAAGATCTGAATGATCTGTTTGATTGTGTTCTGCTTCTTCTTTGGCTCTTCTTTGTCTGCCATCAATTTCCTCACTTGGTTACGTGGTTGAACACACTGGAACAGTAGTCTATCAGGTGCTATGCCGTAGTGTAAGCATCGACTGCGGGGCCGCCGGCCCTCCCACGCCGGTCAGCGGGTATGGAGAGGCCTGCCATCCGCCTTGAGCAACGCTTCGCCGAACGTTTCGCTGAATGTCGGATGAGGGTGAATCAGGCGGGCCGCATCATGCAATGGCACATGATTGCCCACCAACTGCTCGGCCTCCGCGATCAGATCGCTGGCGATGGGACTTACGATATGTGCGCCCAGCACCAGCGGCACTTCGGGATTGTCCGCATAGGTACCGCTGACGATGGATAGCGACCCGCCCGAGCCGCTCATCAGCATACGTGAATTCGACAGCATCGGATACACGGTTTCCTGGGCATTGACCACGTCCTTCCGCGCCCGTGCCTCATCAAGGCTCAAGCCCACGCATGCCGCTTCGGGGAAGGAGAATACGACTTGCGGAATCGTGTCGTCGTCAACCGGTTTCGGATCGAGCCCGGCGATCTTCTCCGCGATGACGATGCCCTGCTCAAAGGCACGGTGCGCCAAGGAATGGCCGGAGGTGATGTCACCCAAAGCCCACACATGGTCGAGATTGGTGCGGCCAAATGCATCGATGCCGATAAATCCCCGGGCGTCACGTTCCAGCTTGCAGGCCTCGAACCAGTCTGCGTCGGTATTCGGTATGCGTCCAATGGCGGCGAGTACGACCTCGCCGTAGGCGCTCATGTCCGCTTCGGATCCTTCCCTCGTATAGTGCACGGTCGCGCCCAGATTGGCACCGGTTTCCACATGGGTCACATGGCTGTGCGTGATGATGTTCACGCCACGCCGCTTCAGCTCGCGAGTCAACGTCGCCGATGTGCGGCGCTCCCATGCGGAGAGCACCCGGTCTTTGCGAATCAGCAACGTCACGTCGCAGCCGGCCGTACGCCACATGGAGGCGAATTCCAGCGCCACGGCTCCGGCACCGATGATCACAGCGCTTGAAGGGAAGGTATCCAGTTCCAATGCCTGTGTGGAATCTATCAATGCGCCGGCGAATGGATTGTTCGGCAGCGGCGACGGCCGTGAACCGGTGGCGATCACGATGTCTTCGGCAACGATCTCCAGTTCGCCATCGATAGGTTCGCCGACGCCTGCCTTCACGAATCGCAATATGTGGCCAAGACCTTCGACCGGCGTGACATGTACGCTTCCGCAAGGCTGCATTACGGCCTCTCCGCGTACGATGGTGACGCCGCGATGTGCCAGCAATCCCGCCAATCCCTTGGTCATGGTGTCCACGGTCTGCGTGCGGAACGTGCGCAGTTTGCCGAAATCAATGCTCTCCACTGACACGTTGATACCCATCGCCTTGGCGTGACGCATATTCTCCACGGCATGCGTGGCGGTGAGTAGCGTCTTCGAAGGAATGCAGCCTCGATTCAGGCAGGTGCCGCCCAGTGTGGCGTCACGTTCGATCAGCACCACCGATTTGCCGAGCTCCGCGGCACGTAACGCCGTGGAATAGCCGCCCGGACCGCCGCCGATAATCGCGATATCGAAATGTTCCTGTGCCATATCAATCCTTGATGTCATGGCTCGAAAGCCGTGGAAAAACAACTGATCCTATGCTAATAAAAAGCCGTCAGCTTAGCTGACGGCAATACATATGCATGTGAGGCATCATTCCGGCCAATGGCCACGCTTGGCATAACGTGGCTTCGGCAGACGCCAACGACGTATCTGGATGGCACGGCTCCATGCATAGGAGGCGGAACGCATGCCCCTGGCCACGGATTTCTCACCGTACTTTTCGATGAGTTTCTTCTTGAGCTTGCGCCACATGATCGCAATGTCGATGATTACGGCGAACAGATACACGTACATCAGCACCATCAGCGGCAAAGCCAGGGCCGGCCACTTGTAGGTCACGAAGATGGAGACGACCAGAATAACGAAGGCGACCGGGATGAAGAACTCGCCGAGGTTGAATCGGGCGTCGACATAATCGCGAATGTAGATACGCCATGGCAGACGCTCGGCCTTCGGCATGTGATTCACGTCACCGGTCTGCATGGCCTCGTATTCGGCGTTCTCACGTTCGCGCATACGTGCCTTTGCGGCCTTGCGGCTGGCATCGCGATCCTTGGGAACCAGCGGGCGGAGATTCTGCGCCTGGGCATCCTTGCGTTTCGGAGTCGGGCGGCCTTTGCCGGCGGTAGGCTCCTGCGCCTTCTGTTCGACAGGCTCTTGGGCCTTGTCTTCCTTCTTAAACAAACTCATGTCTATGAGGGTAGGGTGACGTATCGACGCCTCGGCGGCACGCCTCGAAGCCGCGGAACGCCGAATGGGATTGTGGATACAATGGCTTGCATTGGCCGTACTCGATCAATATTAAGGAGAATCATGGCAGCATTACTTGCCGATGACATCCGTGCACGTGTGGAGGGTGATTGGGATCGCATCGTCGACGTGCTCAATCGGAAGATCGCATTGCAGTCGATCTCCGCGAAAGGCATCACCGCCGAACATATGAGGCGTTCCGCCGAATTCGTGGCCGAGGAGCTGAGAAAGGTCGGCGTTGACACAAAGGTGGTGCAGTCCCATAATCCCGATGGCACACCAGGTGCGTGGGAGGTCATCGGCTCGAAGATCGTTGACGAGCATGCTCCAACCGTGTTGCTGTATGCACATCATGACGTACAACCGGTGCCCGACGAAGGTGCTTGGGATACCGATCCATTCGTCGGCACGCAGATTGGTACGCGACTGTATGGCCGTGGAGCCGCCGATGATGGCGGTGGCATAGCCATTCATTCCGGTGCGCTCAAGGCGCTCGGCGACGATCTGAAGGTCAATGTCAAGGTGTTCATCGAAGGCGAGGAGGAGATGGGCTCGCCGAGTTTCATCCCATTCATCGAAGAGCATCGTGACGAATTCAGGTCCGATGTGATCATCGTGGCCGATTCAGGCAACTGGTCCGCCGAAATCCCGTCGCTGACCACCTCGTTGCGTGGCAACACCGATATCGACGTGCACGTCAAGGCCCTTGAGCATCCGGTGCACTCCGGCCAGTATGGTGGACCGATTCTGGATGCGAATACGCTTGCGGCCATGCTGATCGCCTCCATGTATGACGAACATGGCGATCTCGCGGTGCCGGGCGTCGCCGCGGAAGAGCCGATCGGAGGCTTGCAGCGCGACCTTGACGAGACCACCGTACGCGCGGATGCCGGTATCGTCGATTCCTACCGTCTGGCTGGAACCGGTTCGCTTGCGGCACGTCTGTGGACCAAGCCGAGCGTCACCGTGATTGGCTTCGACGCTCACCCGGTCGAAGGGTCCTTCAATGTGATTTCCCCGGAGACCACGTTCCGTCTGAGTCTGCGCACCGCACCGAACCAGCGTCCTCAGGAGGCCCAGGAGGCACTTGCCGAATTCATGGTCGAACATGCCCCGTTCGGTGCCGAAGTGTGGGTCGACAGGCTTGACAACGGCATGGGATGGGCCATGGACCCCGATGCCGAAGCCACCAAGGATGCCATGGAAGCCATGGAACAGGCCTTCGGTGTAGCGCCGGTCAACAAGGGCGAGGGCGGTTCCATCCCGTTCATTCCGGAATTGCAGCGCATCTTCCCGAACGCCCAGGTGCTCGTCACCGGACCGGAGGATCCGAAGGCCAATGCGCACAGCCCGAACGAGTCCATCAGCCTGCCGGGTCTGAAGAACAACGTGATCACCGAGGCCCTGCTGCTCGACAAACTCTCCAGATAGCGACGGTCATGGCCTCCGACGAATCGGGGCGAGTTCGAAAACCTCGTCGGAGGCCGTGGACACTTCAGGGCTGTGCGTCACGATGATCACGCAACGGCCATCGTCATGGGCCAGTGCGCGGAAGATGCCCATGATGTCATCCTGCGTGGCGAGGTCGAGATTACCGGTCGGCTCATCCGCCACGATGATGGAGGGATTGTAGCTTAGCGCCCTAGCGATGGCGACGCGCTGTTGTTCGCCACCCGACAGGTGCAGAATCCGTTCGTTCGCGTACTCCTTAGGCAGATGCACCTGCTTAAGCAAATCAAGCACCATCTCCTTCTTTGATTTGTCGAAGGTTTTGCCGGAAGCGTCCAATGACAGGATGATGTTCTCGGCGACGGTGAGATTCGGCAGCAGATTGAAGCTTTGGAAAATCACGCCGATGTCGTGGCTGCGGTAGCGGTAACGGTCCTGTTTCGCCAGGTCGTTACCGTTGTAGAGGACCTGGCCCTCCGTGGGATTGGTCAGTCCCGAGATCAACGACAGCATCGTGGTCTTGCCGGCGCCGGATGGCCCGGTGATGGCGTGCACCGTACCTGCACGAAACTCGTGGCTGATGTTCTTCAGCACCTTTTTGCCGCCTTTGGTATAGGCGTAGCTGACGTCATCGAGCTTGAGGATTGCCGTGGTCGTCGTATTGTCAGTCATGATGGGTCCTTTCAGGAACGGTCGGCGAGGATCTGCAGCGGTTCGTAGCGCAGGACGAAGATGACTGCCACGAGCGCGGCGACCAATGTCAGGCCGATGCCGACCAACAGCAATTGCCCGACCACGGCCAGATTGACGGTGGCGTTGATGGAGGAGACGTAGTTCGCGGCCTGGTTCATCATGCCGCCCGGACCGCCCTGCGGTTGTTTGGCGTCATTGGTGGCATCGGAGGAACTGGTGTCGCCAGAGCCCGACTTGCTGGAGGAATCGGTCGAGGCGGAGGAATTCCCGTCCGTGGAATCCGAGGAGGATCCGGCGCCGTTGGAGTCCGTACCCTGCATGTCGCGTCCGAACTGCTCACGTTGGCTGGCCTGCTGCGACTGCTGTTGCGCGATCTGACTCGACAGCAGCTGGTTGGAGACCGGTACGGAGGCTGCCGCGCCGATGCCCGCGCCCAAGGCAAGACCGATCATCGTGACGATCAGCAGCTCCAAGGTGAACTGTGCGGCCACTTTGACCTTGTTCACGCCGATGGCCGTCAGCACGCCGATCTCATATTTGCGTTCACGGACGTTCAGCAAGGTGATGACCACCAGTACCACACCACCGACGGCAAGCACCACGATGAGCAACGTCAGTGCGAACTTCGATAGGTTGTCGAGAGGTACCAAGCTGGATTCATAGTTCTCCACGTCGGCGGACGATACGGTGTAGTCGCTGCTCAGCCCGGCCTTCTTCGCATCCTTGGCAAAGGTCTCGTAATCGGATTTGCTGGCGAAGACGTAGGTATAGTTCAGCTGGGTCGTGGACGTGGACGTATCGGAATCACTCGACGCGTTGGAATCCGCATCGAGGCCGAGCGACTTGAGCGTGGAGACCGAAGTGTAGATGGCGTTCGCCGGATCGGAGGCGGTGGAGGCCATCGGACCGCCCATGGCCTGATTGGAATCGGTGGAGTTCTTGTAGATGCCGACGATGGTCAGCTTGTAGGTGGTGCTCGAATCGTTGGGGTTGGTCACGCTGATGGTATCGCCCACGGAAAGATTGTTGAAATCCGCGAGCGACTTGGAGATGATCACGTTCCCGTCGCTGCTTTCGTCGTAACCGAAGACCTTACCGTCAACCATGGTGAAACTACCGTTCGACGCATTGGAGACCGCTTCGTCGGAGGAGAAGCCGACCAGCGAGAAATCGCCGCTGACGGCAGTGGTGCCGTTGCCGTCTCCGCCACCCGGCTGGTCACCTCCACCGGGGCCGCCGTTGCCTTGGGGTTGGCTGCTATCGCTGGAAGATGAGCTGGAATCGCTCGAATCGGAGGAATTCGATGAACTGGTCGAATCGGTGACCGGCTGGAAATCATCGGTTGCGGCAAGCCCCACGGTTTCGGTATAGTACGTGGATTTCACGGAAGATGAGGCCTTGGCGTATTTCTGATAGTCGCTGAGCGAGAGTTGCTTGTCGGCCAATGCGCTACGCATCGCGTCAAAGTCCGGCTTGCCGTCGGAACTGCTGGAGTCGGACTTCGATTCACTGATGAGCTTATTGCGGTCAAGACTGATCTGTGCGGTGATGGTCGTGTTCTCCAACCCGCTGTTGCGGGCGGTCGTCGCCGCCTGCCGAATGGACAGGCCGATGGTCGCCGCGGCGGCGATGATGGTTACGATCACAATGATCAGTATGTTGCGGCCTTTGTTTCTGGTCACGCTTTGCCATGCGTTCTTTACGACGAACATGATGATCCCTTGATGCCGAAGATGCTGTACGATACGCCGTCGCGATCGGCGATGAACCGATGATAAAAACCGTATCTTGGCGTATGGCGTAAAGAACACTTGGTGCAATCTGAAACGAATCTGAATGTTTACTGAATCTCAATACGACATGACGGGGTGTACGGCGGAACAATGGTGTTAGGCTAACGCGTATGCCTATTAAAACCGAAGTCATCGCGAATCCCAAGGCGGAACGCATCCGACGCGTCGCCGAACTTGCGGAGCGCAAGGGGCGAAAACGTGCCGGCCGCTTCCTGGTGGAGGGGCCTCAATCGGTACGCGAGCTGCTGACCTGGCATCCCGACATCGTGCGGGATCTGTATGTGGAGGCGATCGGCACCGAACCCGACGCCCCGTTCCTGACCGATACGGTGGCGCAGATGGCAGGCAAGGCCATGCAGGCCGGTGCCTATGTCCACAAGGTGACGCATGCGGTGATGCGGCATATGAGCTCCGATGCGCAAGGCGTGCTCGCCGTGGCCGACATGCAAGGATTTCTGGACGCCGCCGGAAACGTGGAATCCTTTGGTGACAATGCCATGGTCGCTGCGTTCTGGCAGGTTCGCGATCCGGGCAACGCAGGAACCGTGATCCGTTCCGCGGATGCCGCCGGCTGTGCGGCCGTGGTGTTCGTCGACGAATGCGTGGACATCTTCAACCCGAAGGTGATTCGCTCCACTGCGGGCTCATTGTTCCATCTGCCGGTACTCACCATGGGTACGGAGGCGTTTTTCGCTTGGTGCGACGAGCGGAATCTCGCCATATACGCGGCGGATGTGTACGGCACGGACTCCAGGCCCCCGGAACCGCTGACCGATGTGCTTGCCGAGCCATCCACGCTGGCCGGTGCCAAGACGATGATCTTCGGCAATGAGGCGCGAGGACTTACTCGCGAAGTGCTGGATCGGACCGACCGAATCGTGTCGATTCCGATTTACGGCAAGGCGGAGTCCCTGAACCTCGGCACCAGCGCGGCGGTGATGCTGCTGAGCTTGGCTATGTCGAGTCATGTTGAAAGAATGTGAAGTCGGAAAACGTTGAAATTGCGCGTTTTTCGCGTAAAACAAACGGGAAATTAGAAAGGTATCTCGTGGCAGAAGGTGCGGTGTTCGACGCCCAAGCGGTGACCGATGCGGTTTCCGAGGGCATCGCGAAAATCGAAAACGCCTCCAGTATGGAGGAATTGAAAGCCATCAAGACGCAATACGCCGGCGCGGATTCCGCGATGACGCAGGCCAGCAAGGCCATCGGTGCGCTACCGAAGGATCAGAAGAAGGAAGCCGGCAAGGTCATGGGTAAACTGCGCGCTGACTTCGGTCGTGCGTACGGCACCAAGGAGCAGCAGGTCAAGGCCGAGGAGGAGACCCGTGCGCTGGCTTCCGAAACCGTGGATATGACCCTGCCCGTCAACCGCAAGCCGCTTGGCGCGCGTCATCCGTTGCCGAAGCTGATGGAAGACGTCGAGGACTTCTTCATCTCCATGGGCTGGCAGATTTCCGACGGTCCGGAGGTTGAGACCGAGTGGTATGACTTCGACGCCCTGAATTTTGGTCCGGACCATCCGGCGCGCCAGATGCAGGATACCTTCTATGTCAAGGGCAACCAGGCCAAGGATGCCGCTGGATTCGTCGGTTCCAACATGGTGCTGCGCACTCAGACCTCCTCCGACCAGGTACGAGGTCTTCTCACCCGCGGCGTGCCGCTGTACATCGCTTGCCCGGGCCGTGTGTTCCGCACCGATGAGCTTGACGCCACCCACACCCCTGTGTTCCATCAGGTCGAGGCCCTCGCCGTTGACAAGCATCTGACGATGGCTGATTTGAAGGGCGTGCTTGACAAGCTTGCCGTGGCCATGTTCGGTCCCGAGGCCAAGACCCGCCTGCGTCCAAGCTACTTCCCATTCACCGAGCCGAGCGCCGAGCTCGACCTGTGGTTCCCTGACAAGAAGGGTGGTGCGGGCTGGCTCGAATGGGGTGGCTGCGGTATGGTCAACCCGAACGTGCTCAAGTCCGCCGGCCTCGACCCGGAAGTCTATACGGGCTTTGCCTTCGGCGTCGGCGTGGAGCGTACGTTGCTGCTGCGCCATGACATCAATGACATGCACGACCTGGTCGAAGGTGACGTGCGATTCAGCGAACAGTTTGTGATGGGGGAGTGATTGACCCATGCCAATGGTAGATATTGATTGGCTCAAGGACCACGTCGAGGTTCCGGAAGGCCTTACCTATGAACAGCTTGCCAAGGATCTGGTGAAGGTCGGTCTCGAAGAGGAGGAGATTCACACATCCCAGCTCGTCGGACCCATCGTGGTCGGCTACGTGGTTGACGCCACCCCGGAACCACAGAAGAACGGCAAGATCATCAACTGGTGCCACGTCGACGTCGGCGACGAATATAACGAGACCGACGAGAACGGCAACAAAGTACCGCGTGGCATCATCTGCGGTGCGCCGAACATGGCCGCGGGCGAGAAGGTCGTTGTGACCCTGCCGGGCGCAGTGCTGCCGGGCGATTTCAAGATCGAACCGCGCAAGACTTACGGCCACATCTCCAACGGCATGTGCGCCTCCGAGCGAGAACTGGGCCTCGGCGACAATCATGACGGTATCATCCTGCTTCGCAAGTACGGCTTCACCCCGGAGGAGTACGAGGCGCTCAAGCCGGGCGACGACGCCATGCACCTGCTGCACTTGGACGAGCCGTTGCTGGAGATCAACATCACCCCGGATCGCGGCTATGCGTTCTCCTACCGCGGCGTGGCCCGTGAATATCACCACTCCACCGGAGCGGCCTATGTCGATCCGGCAGTGGCATTGAACGGAAAGGCGCCGGTCACCCAAGGCCTGCCGGAGGGTACGAAGACCGACATCGAGGTGATCGTCGAAGACAACAACCCGATTCACGGCGTAATTGGTTGCGACCGATACTACGCCCGTGCGGTGCATGGCTTCGACCCTGCAAGCCACACTCCGAATTGGATGCGCCGTCGCCTGACCCGTGCGGGCATGCGCTCCATTTCCTTGGCTGTGGACGTCACCAACTACGTGATGCTTGACCTCGGCCAGCCGATGCACGCCTACGATCTCGACAAAATCGAAGGCCCGATCGTGGTTCGGCGTGCTGTCGAGGGCGAGACCCTGACCACGCTGGACGGCAAGAAGCATGACCTGAGCGTGGAAGATCTGCTTATCACCGATTCGCCCAATGGCGAGCATGGCTCACGCATCCTCGGCATCGCCGGCGTGATGGGTGGCCTATACGGTGAGGTGACCGCCGAGACCAAGAACATCCTGCTTGAATCCGCGCATTTCGATCAGGTGTCGATCGCACGTTCCGCACGTCGCCACAAGATTCCATCCGAGGCATCCCGCCGTTTTGAACGTGGCGTGGACGATCAGCTGCAGCCGGCCGCCGCACAGATGGCCGCCGAGCTCATGGTCAAGTACGGCAATGGTGAGCCGAGCGAACATCCCACCGATGTCAACACCGTCACCCCTGCGCGCACCATCCATTTCAAAGCCACCGAGGTGGCTCGCGTGGCGGGTCTCGACACTGACGTGAACACCATCAGCGGCATCCTGACCGACATTGGCTGCTCCGTCGCAGGTGGCGGCAATGGCGAATTTTCCGTAACTGCGCCGAGTTGGCGTCCGGATCTCAATGAGCCGTGCGACCTGGTGGAGGAAGTGGCGCGTCTGGTTGGCTACGATGAAATTCCTGTCACCGTGCCGCCGGCTCCCGTCGCAGGTAAGGTCGGACTGACTGCCGAACAGCTGCGTAAGCGCCAGATTGCCGACGAGCTTGCGGAATACGGCATGGTCGAGACGTTGAGCTACCCGTTCGTGGGCGACGAAGACTACAAGTACTTCGCCTACGACAAGGATGAGATCAAGAAGGTCAGCGTCGAAATCGCCAATCCGCTTGCCGGCGACCGCCCGTTCCTGCGCCGCGCCATCATGCCGACTTTGGCCCAGACCGTACAGCGCAATCTGCGTCGTGGTGTGGAGAACGTGTCGCTGTATGAAATCGGCCATGTGTATCTGTGGGATCCGAACGCGCCGGCCATCCCGGCGTTGCCCGGCGCGGTGCGTCCGACCGACGAACAGTTGGCGGCGCTCGATGCAGGCCTACCGGATCAGCCGATGCATGTCGCGGGCATCCTGGCCGGCAATGCCGTCGACACCGGTTGGTTGGGTGAACGTCGTGCGGTTGATTGGAGCGATGCCGTTGAAGCCGTGCACCGTATTTCCGATCGTATTGGCGCTGGCCTTACGTTGGATCAGCCGAAGGCCGAGGACGTTCCGGCGCAATGGCATCCGGGCCGTGCCGCTCGCGTGATGGCCGGCGATACTTTTGTCGGTATGGTCGGCGAACTGCATCCGCATGTGAACGAAGCGCTGGGCTTGCCTGCGCATTCCGCGGCTTTCGAACTTGACCTGACTGCGTTGTTCGCCACCCTAAGTGGCAAGCCGGTGCAGGCCAAGCCGATTTCCACCTTCCCTCCGGTCAAGCAGGATCTGGCCTTCACCGTGCCGAACGATGTCACCGCCGCCGCGTTGCAGCAGGTCATCGCCGAGGCCGCAGGCGATAGTCTTGAAGACATCAAGCTGTTCGATGTGTTTACCGGCGACCAACTGGGCGAAGGCGTGAAGTCCCTGGCCTATGCAGTCACATTCCGCGCTCCGGATAAGACGCTGACTTCCGAAGACAGTGAGGCGATTCGCAAGCGTATTGTTGACGAGGCAAGCAAATTGGGCGCACAGTTGCGCGCCTGACGTTTCGAGCAACGATAGATAAGAGGATAACGATGAACGAACCGGAGCAATATCAGCCGAACAATCCCGATGAACGTCAGGGGACGGCCGGTGCCGCTCCGGTTTCGTCGTCTTCCGAAGGTTCGAACACGCCTCAATACGGACAGTATGCCCAGCCGGAATATGGTGCAATGGCCAACCAATACCCTTCCGGATACAATCCCTACGTCTATGGTGCGCCGGAAATCGAGACGAATTCCTCCAACCAGCAGGGCGCCGAGGTTCGGCAGCCTCAACAACCTACTCCCGCAGGCTATCCGTATTCGCAGCAGTATGGCGGCCAGCCGGGCAATCCGTACCAGAACCAGAATCCGTATCAGAACAATCCCTATGGCTGGAACGGTAACCCGCAGCAGCAGTACGATCAACAGGCGCCGAGCGGACGGCAGCCGCGAATGCGGGGCAACATCGATCTGAACGATCCCAATCAGAACCCGCTGTATGGGCATTGGGATTCCTATGCGATTCTTTCGCTGGTGTTCACCATCCTTCTGCCGGTACCGGTGGTGCCCGCACTGATGGGCGGCGTGGCCATGTGGCGTACCAAGACCTTCCATATGAAAGGATTCTGGCTGGGCGTAGCCGCATTGGTGATCAACGTGCTCTACACCATCGGCGTGATCTGGATGGCTGTGCACGGCATCTCTTCCACCGAGCTTTATGATCAGCTGCTGCAGCATATGCTTGGCGGCGGTTCAGGCTCGTCGGAATCCGGTTCGCTGTCTGCCTGACCGTTGCCGTGCCGTCCATGCTGGCACATCACGATGACCACTATCCGACACATTTCGGATGCATAATTATGCAATGTACTGCATAAAGTGTATGCTGGGGGTGTTTCAGTGAGTCAAGGAAAAGAGACGTGACATGGCCAAATATACGGTAGCTGTGGCCGGTGCGACCGGGTATGCGGGGGGTGAGGCGCTCCGTATACTCGCCGCCCATCCGAATTTCGAGGTGACATGCGTCGCCGGACATTCCTCGGTGGGGGACAAGCTCGGCAAGCACATGCCCCATATTCCGCAATTGGCCGATCTGGTGGTGGAGGACACCACCCCCGAAGTGCTTAATGGGCATGATGTAATCATTCTCGCATTGCCGCATGGCGCTTCCGGGGCATTGGCCTCCAAGCTTGACGCGAATGCCGTGGTGGTGGATCTGGGCGCCGATCACCGACTCGAGGAGCGCTCGGCGTGGGACGAGTTCTATGGCGGTGATTTCTACGAGCATTGGACCTATGGCATGCCGGAACTCATCACCGGTACTTCGGCCGATGGCTCGTACGTTCGTCAGCGCGAGGCCCTCCCGGGATCCAAACGCATCGCGGGGCCGGGTTGTAACGTGACCGCCACCACATTGGCTCTGCAACCGGGCGTGGCCCAGGGCCTGATCGAGCCGAAAGACATCGTGGCCGATCTGGTGGTCGGCTACTCCGGTGCTGGCAAGAGCCTCAAGCGCACCAATCTGCTGGCCTCCGAGGCGTTCGGATCGGCTCTGCCGTATTCCGTGGGCGGCACGCATCGTCACATTCCCGAGATTCTGCAGAACTTTGCTCATGCTGCCGGTAAGCAAGCTTCCGCAGCTGAAGGGTTCACGCTTGGATTCACGCCGATTCTGGTGCCGATGGCACGAGGCATCCTCGCATCCGTTTCCGCCAGGCTCACCGACAAGGCGTTGGGCATGAGCGATGCCGAAATCCGACAGGTATGGCTCGACGCCTATGCAGGGCAGGATTTCATGGTGGTGTTGCCGGAAGGCGTGATGCCGGCCACTGCCAACATCATTGGCTCGAATGCGGCCCACATCCAAGTGGCCGTCGATCATAATGCCGGTCGTCTGCTGGCGTTTGCGGCCATTGACAACCTCAACCGAGGCACTGCCGGACAGGCCGTGCAGTCGTTGAATGTGGCATTGGGACTTCCTGAAGACGCAGGACTTACGAAGATTGGAGTGGCACCATGAGTGTAACGTTTGCACAAGGATTCTCCGCGGCCGGTGTGGCTGCTGGCATTTCCGCCGTCGAAGGTAAGAAGGATATGGCCTTGGTGGTCAACAACGGTCCGTTGGATGCGGCGGCTGCCGTATTCACGACGAACCGTTTCTGTGCGGCTCCGGTGCAGTGGTCCCGCAAGGTCGTTGCCGATGGCCATGTCAAAGCGGTGATTCTCAATTCAGGCGGAGCCAATGCCTGCACCGGCAAGCCGGGCTATGAGCAGTCCCAAGCCACTGCTGAAAAGGTCGCCGAGCTGTTGGGCGCATCCGCAAACGATGTCGCGGTATGCTCCACCGGCCTTATCGGCGAACTGTTGCCTCTCGACCACGTACTTTCCGGTACGGAGGTCGCATTTGCCGCACTGTCCGATAGCGTCGAGGCCGGAGAGAACGCCTCTTATGCGATCATGACCACCGACACCAAGCCGAAGACCGTCGAACTGGAAGGCTCCACCGGTTTTCGCGTCGGAGGCATGGTCAAAGGATCGGGCATGATCGCTCCGCAGCTGGCCACGATGCTGTGCGTCATCACCACCGATGCCGTGGTGAATGCAGGTCAGCTTCAGGCTGCACTGAACGCAGGCGTGGAGATGTCGTTCAACCGCATTGACGTGGATGGCTGCATGTCCACCAATGACACCGTGCTGCTGCTGGCCTCCGGTGCTTCCGGCGTGGAGCCGGATCCGGACGAGTTCAACGATCTCGTGGCCAAGGCCACCGCATCGTTGGCGCGCCAGATCGTCGGCGACGGTGAAGGTGCGAGCCATGACATTCGCGTCAAGGTCACCGGAGCCACCACCGAGGACGCGGCATTGGCATGTGGCCGTGCCGTAGCGGCCTCCAATCTGCTGAAGTGCGCCATCGCGGGCAACGATCCGAACTGGGGACGAATCCTGAGTTCTCTGGGCACGGTTTCCCCGGAGGATGCGCCATTTGATGCCGAAAAGGTCACGGTGGACGTCAATGGCGTACGTATTTGCGAAAACGGTGGGGCCGGACGTGATCGTTCCGAGGTCGATATGACGCCGCGTGAGGTGCATATTGACATTGACCTCAACGAGGGCGATGCCGAAGCGAGCGTCTGGACCGACGATCTGACCCACGAATACGTGCATATCAATGCTGACTATGAAAGCTGAACACAGGCAATGACAACAGAACTCAAGGGACCCGGTTTCCATTTCGATGTGCATACCGATTTGCGCGCCGACCAGAAGGCCGAAGTGCTGATCGAAGCGTTGCCGTGGCTCGAGGAATTCGCCGGACAGCGCATCGTCGTCAAGTATGGCGGCAACGCAATGATCGATGACCACCTCAAACAGTGTTTCGCAGAGGACATGGTATTCCTGCGTCAGGTGGGATTGCATCCGATCGTGGTGCATGGAGGCGGTCCGCAGATTTCCCAGATGCTCAAGGCGTTGGGCATCAAATCGGAATTCAAGGGTGGTCTGCGCGTCACCACTCCGGAAGCCATGGATGTGGTACGCATGGTGTTGACGGGTAAGGTTTCCCGCGATCTCGTCGGACTGATCAACTCGCACGGTCCGTTCGCGGTTGGCCTGTCCGGTGAGGATGGTGCCTTGTTCTCCGCCATGCAACGTAAGCCCATGATTGACGGTGAACCTACCGATATCGGGCTGGTCGGCGATGTGGTGAGCGTCGATGCCTCCGCCGTGGAGGATCTGATCAACGCCGGACGCATTCCGGTGGTTTCCTCGGTGGCCCCGAATGAGGATGATGCCACTGAAGTGCTGAATGTGAATGCCGATTCCGCAGCAGCCGCGTTGGCCGCGGCATTGGGTGCCAGCAAGCTGGTGATTCTCACCGATGTCGATGGACTGTATGCCGACTGGCCGGATCGTGATTCCCTGATCGGGCGCATCGGTGTGGAGAACCTGCGCGATATGCTGCCCGATCTGGAAAGCGGTATGCGTCCGAAGATGGAGGCCTGCGTGCGCGCCCTCGATGGTGGTGTCCCACGTGCCCACATCATCGATGGTCGTAAGCCGCATTCTATACTGAATGAGATTTTTACCTCCGCCGGCATCGGAACCATGGTCGTCCCCGAGGACGGCGTCGAAATGAGGAGCTCTTATGGCAACTGAACAACTGGAAGCGTTGGGAAGTGAAGACGCGAAATGGCTGGGGGAGTACTCCCAAGTGCATATGAACGTGTTCGGTACTCCGTTACGCGTGATGGATCATGGCGAAGGCGCCCGCATCTGGGACGTCGACGGCAATGAGTATCTCGATTTTCTGGCGGGCATCGCCGTGAATGCGCTCGGCTACGCCCACCCGAAGTGGGTCAAGGCAGTCAGCGAACAGGCGGCCAAGGCCGCGCATGTGAGCAACTACTTCGCCACCGAACCGCAGATCAGGCTTGCGGCCAAGCTCGTTGAACTGGCCGGAGCCCCGGATGGCTCCCACGTGTACTTCGGAAATTCCGGAGCCGAAGGCAATGAGGCGGCTTTGAAGCTTGCCAAACTGTATGGTCGCACCCTGCCGGGCGCATCGCCGTCGATCGGAGGAAAGCCGGCACGTATCATCGCCCTGACCCATGGTTTCCACGGCCGTACTTTGGGCGCGCTTTCCGCAACCTGGAAACCGGCCATTCGTACCCCTTTTGAGCCGCTTATCCCGAACATCGAATTCGTTGAGGCCGGCGATCCCTGCGCATTGCAGGATGCCTTCGCCGAAACGGGACAGGGGCACCATGGCAAGGGCCCGGTCGCGGCGGTCATCATGGAACTGATCCAAGGTGAGGCTGGCGTGCGTCCGGTCGGATCCGATTATGTGAAGAGGGCACGCCAACTGTGCGATGACCACGGTGCCCTGCTCATCATCGATGAGGTGCAGACCGGCATCGGCCGTACTGGCTCCTGGTTCGCCTTCCAGCGTGAGGATCTTTCCGGCGGAGTTATCCCTGATATCGTCACCTTCGCCAAGGGCGTGGGCGGCGGCTTCCCGATGGGTGGCATGATCGCCTTCGGCGCCAAGCTTTCGGCATTGTTCACCCCCGGTTCGCATGGCTCCACATTTGCGGGCAATCCCTTGGGCGCCTCCGCGGCCTTAGCCACATTGGACGTCATTGAACAAGAACATTTGGTGGCGAATGCCGAAGCGCGAGGTGAGCAGTTGCGCAACGGCATCATGTCCTGCGGTAATCCGCTGTTCGTATCGGTGCGTGGCCGTGGCCTGCTGGATGCGGCGGAACTGTCTCACCCATGTTCCCATGCCGCCATGAACTGGGCGCTTGAGCACGGTCTCATCGTGAATGCCGTGGCTCCGAATGCACTGCGCTTCGCTCCGCCGCTGGTCGTCACCGAACGGGACGTCGACCGGGCCATATCCATCCTCGCCCGGATTCCCGCCGATCTACCCAACGATTAATATTTGAAAGGAGGCCATATGGCAACCCCGGAACTGCGCCACATGCTACGTGACGACGACTTGAACCACGAAGAACAGAAGCAGGTGCTGGAACTGGCCATCAAGTTCCACAAGAATCGTTTCTACCACCAGCCGTTCGCCGGTCCGCAGGGCATCGCCGTACTGTTCGATAAACCCAGCACGCGTACCCGTTCCAGCTTCTCCATCGGCATCGCCGAGCTTGGTGGTTATCCGCTGGTCATCGATAAGTCCGGTTCCCAGCTGGGCCGAGGTGAGCCCGTCGCCGATACCGCACGCGTGCTCGACCGCATGGCCTATGGCGTGGTCTGGCGCACGTTTGGGCAGGATAGGGTCGAGGAGATGGCCGAATACTCCACCCATCCGGTGGTCAACGCTCTGACCGACGAGTTCCACCCATGCCAGATTCTCGCGGATTTCCAAACCATCGCCGAACATCGTGGCGGCGTTGACAATCTGCAGAACCAGACCATTGCCTACTTGGGAGATGCCGCCAACAACATGGCGAACTCCTACCTGCTTGGCGGTGCCGTGGCGGGTATGAACGTGCGCGTGGCCGGTCCGAATGGGTACCTGCCCGATTCGCGAATCGTGGCCGACGCGCAGGCCATTGCCTCCGAAACCGGCGGATCCATCCTCGTGACCACCGATCCGAAGGAAGCCGTGGCCGATGCCGACTGCGTGTTCACCGATACCTGGGTTTCCATGGGTGAGGAAGCCGAGTATGCCATTCGTTCCAAGCCCTTCTGGGATTATCAGGTGAACGCCGAACTCATGGCCTTCGCCAAGCCGGATGCGATCTTCCAGCACTGCCTGCCGGCGTACCGAGGCAAGGAAGTCACCGCTGAGGTCATCGATGGCGCTCAGTCCGTGGTTTGGGATGAGGCCGGAAACCGTTTGCACGCGCAGAAGGCGCTGCTGACTTGGCTGGCTGGCAAGGCCCGTGGCGATGAAAGCCTGCTGGTCTGATGACTGATCACACCCCCGCGTTGCAGCGTCCTGCCACTCGTGCCGCTCGATTGAGTGCCATCGAGCAGGCGCTGCTCACGCGTATCGTCACTTCGCAATCCCAACTGTCCGACATTCTCGCGAATCAGGGGATTGCGGTGACGCAAGCGACCTTGAGTCGAGATCTGGACGAGATCCATGCGACGAAAACCAGGCTGTCCGATGGGACCGTAGCCTATGCCATCGGTGTGAAGCAGCCCGATGAGGGATCCGCGGCCAATCCGGATGCCAAGGCCGAACAGCAGATCAGCCGGGTGCTATCCGGCCTGGTCACTTCGGTGGCGGCCGCACGTAACCTTGTCGTAGTGCACACACCTTCTGGAGCGGCGCAATATGTGGCCAGCGTCATCGACAGGCAACCGATAGAAGGGGTGCTTGGCACCATCGCCGGAGATGACACCGTTATGGTGATCTGCGCCGATGATCACGGTGCGAAGCAACGTGCGCAATGGCTGCTTGACGTCGTGTCGAAGGGGTGAATAGCCATATAGTGGACACGACTCACCATATATGCATAAATATACAGAGCAATGCATATACTGCTGAATAACATTTGATGCAAGAAAGGGAAACCATGAGCGATCAGAATCGTCTTGTACTGGCGTACTCCGGTGGTCTGGATACCTCCGTCGCCATTTCATACCTGAAGGAACGTACCGGCAAGGATGTCGTGGCCGTGTCCCTTGACGTCGGTCAGGGCGGCGAAAGCCTTGAAACCATCAAGCAGCGTGCTCTGGCCTGTGGCGCCGTCGAAGCCTATGTGGTTGATGCCCGTGACGAGTTTGCCGACGAATACTGCATGAAGGCCCTGAAGGCCAACGCCATGTACGAAGGCGTGTACCCGCTGGTCTCCGCCATCTCCCGTCCGCTCATCTCCAAGCATCTTGTGCGTGCCGCCCACCAGTTCGGAGCCGATACGATCTCCCATGGTTGCACCGGCAAAGGCAACGATCAGGTGCGTTTCGAGGTGTCCATCGCTTCCATCGACCCGACCCTGAAGGCCATCAGCCCGATTCGTGATCTGTCCCTGACCCGTGATGTCGAGATCGCATTCGCCAAGGAGCACCAGCTGCCTATCGTGCAGACCGAGAAGAGCCCGTTCTCCATCGATCAGAACGTATGGGGCCGCGCCATCGAGACCGGCTTCCTCGAGGATCCGTGGAACGGCCCGACCAAGGACTGCTACTCCTACACCGACGATCCGGCATTCCCGCCGGTTGAGGATGAGGTCGTCATCGAATTCAAGCAGGGCGTGCCGGTCAAGATCGACGGCCACGATGTGACCCCGTTGCAGGCCATCGAAGAGATGAACCGCCGCGCAGGCGCCCAGGGCATCGGACGAATCGACCTGATTGAGGATCGTCTGGTCGGCATCAAGTCCCGCGAGCTATACGAGGCTCCGGGTGCCGTGGCCTTGATCACCGCCCATCAGGAGCTGGAGAACTGCTGCCTCGAGCGCGAACAGCACCGCATCAAGCGCGATATCGACAAGCGCTGGGCCGAACTGGTCTATGACGCACAGTGGTTCTCCCCGGCGACGCAGTCCCTGAACGCCTTCATCGAAGACACCCAGAAGTACGTTTCCGGTGAGATTCGCATGATTCTGCATGGTGGTCGTGCAGTGGTGACCGGTCGTCGCTCCGATACCTCGCTGTATGACTACAATCTGGCCACCTATGATTCCGGCGATACCTTCGACCAGAAGTCCTCCAACGGCTTCATCGATATCTACGGACTGCCGAGCCGTGTGGCCGCGGCCCGTGACGTCAAGTTCGGCAACGGCATCGAAGTTCCGGACAACACCGTCGAGTAATCGGGTTTCAGGCTCCCACCGATGGAGCTGTCATGCACAATGTGGCTGAGGATGGCTGAATGCCTCGAAAGGCGGTCATCTCCGGTCGGTTGTGGCCGACAGCTCCATCGGTGGGAGCCTTATGTGTAAGGTATGTAGCTATGACTGAAAACAATACTGAGCATCTTGCATTGTGGGGAGGCCGTTTCACATCCGGCCCATCTCCGGAATTGGCTCGACTGAGCAAGTCCACGCAGTTCGATTGGCGTCTGGCCGATGACGACATTGCGGGATCGCGTGCCCATGCCCGTGCCCTCGGCCGTGCCGGTTTGCTGACGGCCGACGAATTGCAGCGCATGGAGGATTCCCTTGATGAGCTGCAGCGTCGTGTCGACTCCGGTGCCTTTGCCCCGATCGAGGATGACGAGGACGAGGCCACCGCACTGGAGCGCGGTCTGCTGGAAATCGCAGGCGACGAACTTGGCGGCAAACTGCGCGCCGGCCGTTCGCGGAACGACCAGATCGCCGCCCTGATTCGCATGTGGCTGCGCCGACAGAGCCGCGTCATCGCCAAGATGTTGCTTGGACTTGCCGCAACGCTGATCGAGCAGTCCGAAAAAGCAGGTCGCACCGTCATGCCGGGACGCACCCACATGCAGCATGCCCAGCCGGTGCTACTGGCCCATCAGCTCATGGCGCATGTATGGCCGTTGCTGCGTGATGTCGAGCGTCTTGCCGATTGGGATAGGCGCATCGATGCCAGTCCGTACGGTTCCGGTGCCCTTGCCGGCAACACCCTTGGTCTCGAACCGGTAGCGGTGGCCCGTGAGCTCGGTTTCTCCAAGGTGACCGCCAACTCCATCGACGGCACCGCCAGCCGCGACCTCGTCGCGGAGTTCGCTTTCATCGCGGCCATGACCGGCGTCGATATCAGCCGACTATCCGAAGAAATCATCATCTGGAATACCCAGGAATTCGCCTTCGTCCGTCTTGACGACGCCTATTCCACCGGTTCCTCGATTATGCCCCAGAAGAAGAATCCTGATATCGCGGAACTCGCACGAGGCAAGTCCGGACGACTTATCGGCGACCTGACCGGTCTGCTTGCCACCCTGAAAGGTCTGCCGACGGCCTACGCCCGTGACCTGCAGGAAGACAAGGAAGCCGTGTTCGACCAGGTTGACACACTTGAGGTGTTGCTACCTGCCTTCACCGGCATGATCGGTACCATGACCTTCAATACAGAGCGCCTGGAGGCCGAGGCTCCTACCGGTTTCGCCCTTGCCACCGACATCGCCGAGTGGCTGGTCAAGAACGGTGTGCCATTCCGCCACGCGCATGAACTTTCCGGTGCCTGTGTGAAGATCGCCGAAGACCGCGGTCAGGAACTGTGGGATCTGACGGACGAGGACTTCATTGAGGTGTTCAAGGATTTCCTGCCGGCAGACAAGGCACCGCAGGTGCGCGAGGTGCTCTCCACGGAAGGTTCCGTATCCGCCCGCAACGGCAAGGGAGGCACATCTCCGTTGCGTGTACGCGAACAGATCGTCGCAGCCAAGACCGCGGTGGAATCCCTGCGCGCCTTCGCCAACTCCGTCAGCGATGGCCCGGCCTATAAGACCCCGGAATCCTTGCTGAAATAATGCTGACTCGCATACAGATCCAACGGCTGGTCCACAGACACGGCCGGGAGATTTTCGAACATGAGCATATGCAGATCGAAAAGAGCTGCTATCAGCACGGCGTGGTGACCACGTTCGCGCATTCGGTGCGCGTAGCCTGCCTCGCCGTGTGGATGGCGGACCGGTTGCACCTGTGGTACAGGGTCGATCTGCATTCGCTCATCCGTGCCGCGCTGCTGCACGACTACTTCCTTTACGATTGGCATGATTGGGACAATGGCGAGCATCGTCTGCATGGCTTCACCCACGGCAACACCGCCGTACGCAACGCTGTTCGTGACTTCCGTCTCAATCATGTCGAACGCGACAGCATCGCGAACCACATGTTCCCCCTGACCCCGAGGCCGCCACGATATATCGAAGGGTATCTGGTCACCATGGCCGACAAGATCAGTGCCACTAGGGAGACTTTCTCCATGGAGCGATTCAACAAGCCGAAGTCCGGGAAACCGGACTGTAGGGAATGACCTTTGCATGTTAGCGCTGGAGCATCTCTTCCTTTGGTTCGTACTGTACAGTTTCATCGGCTGGATCTACGAATCGATTCTGGTGTCCGTCATGGAACGCCGGCTGGTGAATCGCGGCTTCCTCAATGGCCCGTTGTGCCCGATTTACGGAGCCGGCGCGGCACTGGCGATCGCATTGTTGCACAATATGCATAATCCGATCATGATTTTCCTGATCTCCGCAATCGGAGCGAGCGTACTCGAATACGTCACTTCCTGGGCCATGGAGAAGATGTTCCACGCGAGATGGTGGGATTACAGTGACTACCGTTTCAATCTGCAGGGACGTATCTGTTTGCTGGGAGCGCTGGTATTTGGCATTGCCGGCGTGGCCATCATCGACATCATCCAACCTCAGGTCGCCATTTGGACGATGATGATTCCGTTGCCCGTCGTACATTGGCTATGCTCGATATTCACCATCCTGATCATCATCGACACCAGCGTCACCGTGATGGGCATCGTTGATCTGGGCGAAAGTCTGTCCGCATTCGGCGATGCCATCCAAAGCTATGCGGAGAAAGCCGGTGATTCCTGGCAGTGGGGCAGGGACGCCTTCGTCGATAAGGTACGTGGCTGGTCGGAATCATCGCAGGAGATCATCTCCAAGATGCAGAATAGCGCCATGTCCATGCTCAACAGACAGCAACGACGCATGATCAGCGCCTTCCCCCATATGAAATCGACGGAATCCACGAAATACAGCAAAATCATGGAAACCGTGCGTGAGATGCTGCATCGACGCCAATGAACGTCCCATCCGTAGCGTCCGGTCATGAAACCTGCGCCGTCAAGGAATCCTTATAATCGGTGATGCCTGCGCCGATGTTCGGATGTTCTACGGAGTACAACTGGTCCGCGCAATAGATGATCAACAGCAGCACGGCGATGACCCCAAGTCGTTTCGCATCAACCCGGTTGAGCAGATTATCAAGCATCGGTGCCAGCAGATATACGATGGCCAAGCCTCCGAGGCCGAATGTGAGCAGTCCTTCGGCGCAGATCCTGCCATTGAGATTAAGGAAGTAGCCGGTATAGTCCCACCAGCGCCGGCCGCCGTGCGTCATCTCCAGATACCATGACGAGAAATACTCCAGACCACCGCACAGCACCACGGTGGCGGTGAATTCGAACATGGGCCTGTCACGCAGTCTCTTGAGCAGTGTCAGGATGAGGATGCCGCCGGTGCCATAAATCGGCAGCCAGGGGCCATGCAGGGTGCCTCGGTTCACGAAGGCACCTTCGGTAATGAACGCGAGACTTACCTCCCACACCCAGCCAACGAAACAGAAGATGAAGAACATCATGGCCAGATTCACCAACGAATAGCTGCGATCGGCGCTGATGGTACGTGATTCGCGGAAGGTAAACGGCATCGGTGCCGGCGCGAGCCGCCCAGGATAGACCATGCCGTCAAGGATTTCCTGACCGATGCGGACCTGGCGGGAATCTTCCCGATATTCCTCATAGCGCGCCACCTGGTCGGAATGCATGATGCGAATGCCCAACCACTGGGAAAGAAAGCCGGTGAAGCCACACGGCTTATCGGCAGCGACCATGGTGGAACGTACTTGGTCGACGGCTTCGGCCACGTCCGCATAAGACGACCGAATCTCCTCGGAATCGGCCTTGGCGAACAGATGAATGTCACATAGCAGTTCGGTCCCCTCGATGCCTTGCTCCTTGGAGAGTGCGCGCAGGTATGCATAATATTCGGTGAAGAACGATGCACTATATCCGTTGGAATAGAATATGCCGCTCACACCGACGGTCGCGATGTCAAGCAGATACCAGCCCAGGAACGTCAGCTGCGCCACGAAGCATTCCCACTTATGTCCCCTCATCATGCGGCGGGACAGGTCGATGGCCTTGCGTGCGCCGATGGTCGGGTTTTCGGCGACTATGTAAGGCACCAGAAAATACGAATAGTATTTGACGATGCCGCCGATGATGGTCAGCGACCATAACAGCAGAGCGGTGTTCTTCACGAACATGGTCCACGCCATGCGCGGCCATTGTCGTGTATGCAGGGGGTAAAGGAACCGGCTCGCCGGAATTTTGCCATAGATGCGTCCCTCAAGCAGCATGCGACGCATCACGATGCGGTATGTCTGTTGGATGAACAGCCAGACGAATAAGAATACGGCCATCGAAACCATGACCGGTACGATGACTGCGATTCTGGCATCATGAACGATGGAACGCGTCGCGTCGGCGATGGATACGATTACCGCACCCGATGAGAACGAATTGAGTAGGGAGGCGAAGAGCCCTCGGGACCTGCCGAACATGGCATTGGTGTCGGTGCGGACGATTTGTTCCTGATTGAATTCGACTCGTTTGCGGGCGGCGTCCTCCTTGCCGAGCAGGAAATCCCGAAACACATCGGACAGATTCGAATCGGTCCAGCCCTTACCGGGCTGGGTGACGGTGAAGGACGAGATATCGAAGTTGATGCCCCACATCGATGAAGAGTATTCGACTCCGAAAAACGCGGCGAACAGGCAGATTACGACGATCATCCAATACTGCCTGCGCAGCTGATGCCTGGCCTGCGCCTTCATTTCCCTACGGTTCATGAGCTGGCCTCCTCTCTCGGCGATGAGTGGCTGGTACCCACTGTAGCGGGTCGGATGGGAATCGCCGGGATGACCGGTGGAAACGGCACATTCGGCTGTCGTCGTCTTCTGCGAAACTGTAGGGTGCGCAAAACGCGCGGTAATGACCCACAATTCGATAGGGAGAAAAACAGTCATGGCTCACGTCATCGATTTCAAGGAGGCCGGTTTCGATTCCGTCCTCGATGAACTGGAATGGCGCGGGTTGATTTCCCAGTCCACCGACCGGGATCGACTCGCCGAAGCGTTGAACGGGGAGCCGGTTTCCTATTATTGCGGTTTCGATCCGACCGCAGCCTCCCTGCACATTGGCAATCTGGTACAGCTTATCAACATGCGTCATCTGCAGGCTGCGGGTCATCATCCGATCGCGTTGGTCGGCGGCGCCACCGGTCTGATCGGCGACCCGCGCCAATCCGGCGAGCGTACGCTTAATCCGAAGGATGTCGTGGCCGGTTGGGCCGAACGCCTCAAGAAGCAGATCGGCGGCATTCTGGAAACCGATGGCGACAATCCGGTGCGGTTCGTGTCCAATTACGATTGGACCGCTTCCATGACCGTCATCGACTTCCTGCGTGATGTCGGCAAGAATTTCCGTCTCGGCACGATGCTCGCCAAGGACACCGTAGCCCGTCGACTGAACTCCGAGGAAGGCATCTCCTTCACCGAATTCAGCTATCAGGTGCTGCAGGGCAACGACTTCCTGCACCTGTTCGACGAATATCATTGCATACTGGAGATCGGTGGCTCCGACCAGTGGGGTAACCTCACTTCCGGCCTTGACCTGATTCATAAGGTGCGTGGCGTGGATGTGAACGTATTTACCAGCCCGATCATCACCGACGCGCAAGGCAAAAAGTTCGGCAAGTCCGAAGGCAACGCCGTATGGCTTGACGCGACCATGCTCAGCCCATACAAGTTCTACCAGTTCTGGTTCAATCGACCCGACGTGGAGATGGAAAGCCTGCTTAAGGCGTTCACGTTCCTGCCGAAGGCCGAAATCGAGCGACTGGTCAAGGAGAGCGAAACCAATCCGGGCGCGCGTGAGGCGCAGCGTACCTTGGCATGGGAAGTCACCAGCCTTGTGCATGGCGAAGAAGCGACCAATCAGGCCATCGAGGCAGCAGGCGCGTTGTTCGGGCGCGGCGGGGATTTGTCGAGCATCGATGAGGCTACGCTTGAAGCCGCAATCGAGGGACTCAAGGTCGAAGACGGGCATGGCGAGAAAATTTTCGCACCGGCGGCAGTGGGCGATCGAGTGGCGGAAGCCGGTATGAAGGCAGGTCTGTTCAAGTCGATTTCCGAGGCACGCAAGACCATCAAATCCGGTGGCGTATATCTCAATAACGTGCGTGTGGATGATCAGGAGCAAACGCTTGGCGAAGAGGATTTCCTGCATGGCCGTTTCGCGCTGATTCGCCGCGGCAAGAAGGCGTTGGGTGCCGTCGAAAGCGCCTGATCCGTCGAAACAAACGTACATAACCAACGACACAGATCAATATTTAAGGATAAGAATGGCAGAAGAACAGCGCGCAAATCGCGGCAAGTCCTACGGCAACCACAAATCCTACGGCTCGGGCAGGCCCGGTAACCGTAGCGGCAAGGGGTTCAAGCCGCGTGGCGATGGCGGCAAGTCCTATGGGCATAGGTCCGGAGGCTTCCGTAACGATGACCATAAGGGCGGTTACCGCAAGGGTAATGGCGGCGGATTCCGTCGTGACCGTGACTTCCATCGCGATGGTGATGGCGAAGGTCAGGAGCGTCGTTCCTTCCGCGGCGGCCCTCGCAAGTTCGGCAATGGCGGTGAACGTTCCGGCGGATACCGCGGCGGTCGCGGCAACGACGGCCCGCGCTATCAGCGTGATGGCGAGCATCGTGGCTTCCGTCGTGATGATCGCCGCGACGGTGAGCGTCACGAATTCCGCAAGCGTGATGGTGAGCGTCGTGATTTCCGTCGTGACGATCGTCGTGATGGCGAGCGTCGTGACTTCCACCGTGATGAGCGTCGTGATTTCCACCGTGATGACCGTCGTGATTTCCATCGTGGCGATGGTGAGCGTCGCAACGATCGTGGCTTCCGTCGTGATGGTGACCGTCGTGATGATCGTCGCGGCAACGGTGGCCGTCGTGATTTCCACCGCGATGACCGTCGTGATGGCGGCCGTCGTGACTTCCGTCGCAACGACCAGCATCGAGACTTCCGCAAGGACCGTGATCAGCGGAACGCAGGTGAAGATCCCAAGCAGTTCACCCGCGAAGAAAAGATGGAATACCGCGAGGCCAAGCGCGGTGAATACCTGTCGAAGCCGCGTCGTAACTCCGACGGCACGATGAGCTTCCCCTCGCAGAATCCGTACACGCATCGTCGCCCCAATGAGCCCAAGATGCCGAAGAGCATCGAATGGCGCATGCTGAGCGCCGAAGATCGTGAACGTCTGCGCGGTTTGTCCAAGGAGCACGCGGAGAATATCGGTCTGCACATCCTTGCCGCCTACACGTTGGAGGAGAACAATCCGGAAGGTGCCCTTGAGCACGCCAAGTGGGTGGCCCGTCAGGCATCCCGTATCGACTTCGCACGTGAGACGCTGGCCTTCATCTCCTACCGTCAAGGCAATTACAAGCTGGCGTTGAAAGAGTTCCGCACGGCCTACCGTATGAATGGATTCTTGGATTATCTGCCGTTCATCGCCGACTGTGAGCGCGGCCTCGGCAACCCGAAGAAGGCCATCGAAATCGCCATGAGCGATGATGCCAGGTATCTGCGCGGCGAAGCCAAGGCTGAGATGTTCCTCGTGTATGCGGGAGCTTTGGGTGATCTCAAGATGTGGGACAAGGCCATTGAGATCGTTCACAAGCTGGGTCGTTCCAAGGGTCTGGCGGGTGAATACCGTATGCGTGCGGTGCAGGCCGAACAGTATTTCCTCGAAGAGTCCGGACGCACCGATGAAGCCATCGCGCTGGATCAGCTGCTCGACAAACTTGAACTGCAGTATGCCGAATCCGATATGGATGAGACTTCGGATGATTTGGTCATCGAATATGACATGCAGGAGTTGAACGACGAACTTATGGATGTACTGGGCATCACCGAAGAGGACGCCCAGTACGCTCCGGAGGATGAGGATTCCGACGAAGCGTCCGATGATGCCATCGACGCCAACGGTGAAACCGATGACGAGACTGAGCTGCCGGCCCAGGAAGCCGTAGAGGGTGCCGAATCGGATATCGAACCGGCCCGTGAGCAGGAAGCCGATGAGGATTCCGACGCATCGGACGAACCCGATGTGGAGGATTCCGACGAATCCTCCGACAACGAGTGAGGTGACGTTGATCACATGCTGAAGTCCACGAATCGGCCTCTAAGCGAAGCGTACAAGCTGGCGTTGCTTGACCTTGATGGCGTGGTGTACCGGGGCAAGAACCCGGTGGAGCACGCGGCGGCGAACATTCGCAAAGCGGAACGTCTGGGCATGACGGTGGAGTATACCACCAACAACTCGTCCAGACTGCAGTCCGTCGTAGCCGACCAGCTCAAAGGATTCGACTTGGACGTCGAACCATGGCAGGTCATCACCTCTTCCGTGGTGGCTGCCCGCATGGTGGCCCGTGAGGTGCCTGCAGGTGCCAAAGTGTTCGTGCTCGGCGCACGGCACTTGCGTGAGGAGGTGGCCAAACAGGGTCTTGTCGTGGTCGATTCCGCCGACGACAAGCCGGTCGCGGCCATTCAGGGCTGGTATCCGGATATGTCATGGAACGAGATGGCCCAGATCGCATATGCGGTCGAACATGGCGCCACCTATTTCGTGACCAACCGTGATCTCACCATTCCGCGTGAACTCGGCATCGCCCCGGGGTGCGGATCCATGATCAGGGCCGTGATCAACGCCACCGGCGTCGAACCGGTGTCATCGGCGGGCAAACCGGAATCCGCCATGTACGACGAGGCACGATTGCTCGCCGCGCATGACGACGCCGAACCGGTGGCCAAGGAACTATGCCTCGCCATCGGCGACCGTCTCGACACCGATATCGAAGCCGGTAATCGGGGTGGTTACGATTCATTGGCGGTGCTTACCGGCGTCACCAATTCGCATGAACTTATGTTTGCCCCGGCGCAGCTGCGCCCGACGTTCATCGCCAAGGACCTGCGTGGACTGAATGAGCCGGCGCCCGCTGTGGAACGTAACGCCGACGGTACCTGGGTTTGTGGTGGCGTACGGGCCGGATGTGCCGGCAATGCACTCGAAGTCGACGATGCCACCAGTGTGGACGGCCTTCGTGCAGCCTGCAACGCCATGTGGGAAGCTGCCGACAACGGCCGTGACTTGAATGCCATCACCGTACCGGAATTTCACATCGACTGACGATTGGCAGCAAGTGCAGCATAACGATTCGCAACATGCCGTCCGCCTTGACCTTGCCCTGCTGGACCGAGGGCTCTCCGACAGCAGGTCGAAAGCTCAGCGTCTGATCGTCCAGGGCAAGGTCAGTGTGAACGGCGTTGTCGTTTCCAAGGCATCGGCAAAGGTCTCGGACGACGATGTGATTGCCGCCGATAGGGGAGATGACTACGTTTCGCGTGGCGCCTACAAGCTGGTAGGCGCTTTCGATCTGTTTTTCAAGGATGGGCTGCGTCCTCCCAAAGGCTTGCGTTGCCTTGATATCGGCGCCTCTACCGGAGGATTCTGCGACGTGCTGCTCCGTCATGGTGCGGCACAGGTCATCGCATTGGATGTCGGGCATGGGCAACTTGATCCGAAAATCGCGAACGACGGCCGAATCATCGAAATGAGCGGCGTCAACATACGGGACGTCGAAGTCGGTGATCTGCCGTTTCGTCCGGAAATGATCGTTTCCGACGTATCCTTCATCTCACTGGCCTATGTCATTCCGGTGATTGCACGAATCGCGGCCGATGATGCGCAGATCGTACTGCTCGTCAAACCGCAATTCGAGGTCGGCAAAGGCAATCTCGGCAAGAACGGCATCGTCGAAAGTGAAGAACTACGCGAACAGGCGCTGCGAAATGTCATTGCCTGTGCGAAATCCAACGGACTTGACGTGCGCGCGACCGGACTTTCGCCGATCGAAGGTATGCACGGCAACGTCGAATACCTGCTATATGCCGTGAAATAAGTCGGGCATAGACTATCCGCGAGCGAATCGGTCAATCTGATCCTGCTTGCCCATGATGATGAGCTCGTCGTTACGATGCATGATCAGTTCCTTCGAGCCGTATTCGAATTCCTTGCCTGGCGATTTGATGCCGACCACGGTGATGCCGAAACGTTCATGCACGCGTGCGTCCCCGATGGTATAGCCGACCACGTGCGGGGGAGTATGGATCTTGACGACGTTGTAGGCGCCTTCCAACTCGATGTAATCCAGATAATTGCCGGAGACCAGATGTCCGACACGCTTGCCGGCATCGGTTTCCGCATTGATGATATGCCGTGCGCCGATGCGCTGCAGAATACGCGCATGCTCCTTCGACACGGACTTCGCCCAGATATCGGAGATGCCGGCATCCAGCAGGTTTCCGGCGGTGATGACGGAAGCCTCAACGCTATCGCCGATGGCCACGACTGCCGTGTCGAAATCTGAGGCGTTGATCTGTTCCAACGCCATCACATCGGTCATATCGGCCTGCACGGTGGGAATCTGCGATGACCAGCGGTTCACCAGTTCGCCATCCTTGTCGACGGCAAGCACATCCTGACCCATCATGTCCAGCGTGGTGGCCACGGAGCTGCCGAAACGGCCCAATCCGACCACGAGTACGCTTCTGGTGCTGTTCGCCATGATTCTTCGTGTGTCCCTTTCCACTGTGTGTTCTGCGAAGTCCAAGTATATGGATGGTCTGCGTCAGCCGACCACTATCTGCTCGGTGGGGTAGCGTACCGCCTCCAAATTGCGTGGACGCGACACGGCATAGGCGATGGTCATCGGACCGAGTCTGCCGATGAACATGGTGGCGGCGAGCACATAGAGTGCCGCCGGATTGCCGGCATCGGCCACGCCTACGGAATACCCGCCGAGACCGAAAGCGGAGCATGTGTCGAATAACGCGTCGCATAGCGAGCAGTCGGTAATGATCATCAGCGTCATCGATACCACGGTCACCAAGGTGAGGCAGGCGGTACTGACGCTGACCGCGGTCATGACGGCCTGGGTATGGATACGGCGGTGGAAGGCGTTGATTTCCCTTCGGCCGGTGAATGCGGCACGGCATACCAGCAGAATCACGGCAAGGGTGGTTACGCGGATGCCGCCTGCGGTGGAGGTACTGCCACCTCCGATGAACATGACGATGCTCAGGAACACTTTCGTGGCATCGCTCACTTGTGGCATCCACGACAGGTCGAAGCCGGAGCTTCGCGGCATGACGGCCGCCACCATGGCATGCCACAAGCGGGGTTCCACACTGTTGCCGGGGAACAGCGACTTGTTGTTCCATTCCACGATGAGGAACCAGGTGAGTGAGGCGGTTACGATGCAGAAGGTGGTGATCAGGGTGAGCTTGGTGTGCAGGCTCCAGCGCTTGGGTGGCCTGTGCATGCGCCAGGAACGCATGAGATTGAGCAAGACGGGGAAGCCGAGCGTACCGCAGAATGCGCTGGCGAGAATCGGCAGTCCCACGGCCCAGTTGTTGACATGCAGACCGGCGCCGTCCGGCGTGAAACCGGCGTTGTTATATGCCATGACGGCGAAGAACAGCGATTCCCACAATGTGTGACGGACATTGCCATGGTTGATTTTGTACAAGCCGGGGAACAGTGCGATGAACGTGATGCCTTCGATGACGAATGCGGTGGTGATGACCACGGTGAGTACGCCCTTGATTTCGCCGAGTTTCGTGGTGCCGAGTTCGTTGGCGGTGAGCAGTCGTTGCGTAGCCTTGAGATGATGGTTCACCGCCAGTGCGATGAGCGAGGCGAAGGTCATGACGCCCAGGCCGCCCATCTGCACCGAGAAGATCAGCACCGCCTGGCCGAAGGTGGTCCAATGCGTAGTGGAGTTGACGATGGAGATGCCGCAGGTGGAGATTGCGGAAACGGCGGTGAAAAATGCGGTGGTGAAGTCGGTGGTATCGCCCCGTGGCGTGGAGATCGGAGTCAGGAGCAGACTGGTGGAGATTGCCACCAGTAGCAGGAAGTAGATGATGGTCAACCGTCCCGGAAGCGCGGTCAGCCGGTGCATGAGACTGCGTTTGCGGGGCTTGCGGTCTTCTGCCATGGCTTTCTCGAAGGTGTCTCCCGAGAACCACCAGGCGTAGCCATGCGAGGCCTCACGGTTGGAGGAGGACTCGTCAAAGACGAGGTTCGACATGTATTCCTCTCTCCTTCGGCATGTATATGGAATCGTCTTTTCATCAGCTATTGTAGGCATATGTGCGACGAATGGGCGACCCGCTGACCGGTCTCGCACGAATTTCAGGCACGGATCGTTCGTTTTCGTTCATTTGTTCGATTAGTATTGGAGTCGGTGACGTCTTCTGGTCGAAAGGGTCTGTGATGGTCGATGCCCGGCATGCGGTGGTGGTGACGCATAGTCGTCTGCGCGAAAGCGGCACGGTGGTGCAGGAGGCGGTGGAGCAGCTTGCACGGGCCGGTTTTCGGGTGTCGATCATCGACAACGTGGAAGCGCCTGATTTCGGTAGTCAACCTCCCGCAGTGCCCGATGATACGGAGATCGTGGTGGTGCTGGGTGGCGATGGCACGATTTTGCGTGCGGCCGAACTGGTGCACTGCACCGATGTGCCGATTCTCGGCGTCAATCTGGGACATGTCGGTTTTCTCGCGGAATTCGAGAGCTTCCAGATGAGTGAGGCGATCCGCAGAATCGCCGATCATGATTATTCCATCGACGAGCGCATGATCGCGCATGCCGACGTGTGGCTGCCGGGGTCGGATGCGCCCATCGAGGACTGGGCGCTGAATGACATTACGCTGGAACGTGCCGATCGCGGCAAAATGGTGGAGCTGTCGATTCGGGTGGATGGCGTGGAGATGAGCTCTTTCGGCTGTGATGGCGTGATCGTGTCCACACCGACGGGGTCGACCGCCTACGCGTTTTCGGCGGGCGGGCCGGTGATGTGGCCGAACGTCAAGGCCCTGCAGTTGATTCCGCTGGCGGCCCACGCGTTGTTCGCCAGACCCTTGATCATCGGTTCGGGCTCCACGTTCGCCATTGACATTCTCGACGACTCCATGTCGGACGGTTGGATCTGCTGTGACGGCCGTCGGCAGCGGGCCCTGCCGAAGGGCACCCGAATCGAAGTGCGTGAATCGAAGGGCACGCTAAGGCTGGCCCGGCTTTCCGGAGTGCCTTTTACCAACCGTCTGGTCACGAAATTCGATCTGCCGGTGGTCGGCTGGCGTGAACAGGCCCGTAAGACCGGCGACGTTCATCATGGACATGTATTCCCGAAAGGCTCGGCCTGCACGGAGCATGCTGACGGTATGGCGGATATGACGGGCGGCGAGTGAGACCGGATCATGCTTGAAGAACTTGAGATTCGCAACCTTGGCCCTATCCGTTCCGCATTGATTGCCCCGGCCGGCGGCATGACGGCCATCACCGGTGAGACGGGAGCCGGCAAATCCATGCTGCTCAGTGCGATTCGCCTGATTTCCGGCGGCCCTTCCGATGGAGGCCGTGTGTCGGTGGGTGCCGAGGAGGCATGGGCGCAGGGCGTGTTCGAGGTCGGCGCGTCGGTTGCGGCCGTGGCCGCCGCTCGCGAGGCCGGATTCGAACCGGAAGACGGTGAACTGTTCCTGTCACGCAAGGTGCCGGCTTCCGGACGCTCCCGCAGCATGCTGTCGGGCCGGAGCGTACCAAGGTCCGTGCTTGACTCGGTCGCGTCCGAATTGGTGACCATCCATGGGCAGGCGGACCAGTTGCGTATCGCTTCTCCCGCCCGACAGCGTGAATTCTTGGACCGTTACGCCGGTGACGACGAGGCGATGGCCGCCTATGGCAGGGCGTGGGAGGCCTTGCGCACCATGGATGAGCTACTGGAACGACTGTCCAGTCAGGAATCATCAATGAGGCAGCAGGCCGATTATCTTCGTGAGTCCATCGAACGCATCAATCGCATCGACCCACAACCGGGGGAAAGTGAGGAACTGCACGCTCGACGCGACCGCATCGAAAACGCAGCCGAAATCGCACAGGGTGCCGCCACGGCGTTGGCGGCGTTGGATGCATCTCAGGTCGGTGACGACGTCGACGCCGCAAGTGCCGCCGAACTGATCGATCGTGCGGTGCAGGCATTGCGATCCATTCATGTGGAGGGTGTGTTCTCCGATCTGGCCGACCGGTTGGATTCGATCGGCGCCGACCTGTCTGATGTGGTGTTCACGCTCTCCGGTGAGGTGGACAACGAAAGCAGTGTGGATGATCTTGACTCCATCAACGGTCGCATTCACGAACTTGACGAGTTGACTCGCCGTTGGGGCCCGACGCTTGCCGACGTCATCGCATGGCGTGACAAGGCCGTATTCGACTTGGAGGATCTTGACGCATCTCCTGAAAAAGTCGAGCAGCTACAGACGGAACGAGCCCAACTGTTCCGTAAGGCGTTGAAGGCGGCGCGGACATTGTCGAAACTGCGTGCGGCGGCCGCCGAGAACCTGGCCGGCAAGGTCACGAAGGAACTGTCGTCGTTGGCCATGGGAGGCGCGAAGCTGGAAATCTGTGTGCATTCCCGCGCCGACGGTGGGTCCGATTCGACGGACGTATTGGATGCCAACGGTTGCGACGACATCGAATTCCTGTTCACCCCGTTCCCGGGTTCCCCGCGGCTGCCGATGGGCAAGAGCGCATCCGGCGGTGAGCTGAGCCGTCTCATGCTCGCACTTGAACTGGTTGCCGCCGAACGACATGTGGTGGCTGGCGGGACCGTACCTCCCATGACCTTCATCTTCGACGAAGTCGATGCGGGTGTCGGCGGCAAGGCGGCCGTTGAGCTGGGCGCTCGTCTCGCCAAGCTCGCACAGTCCGCGCAGGTCATCGTCGTCACGCATCTGCCGCAGGTGGCATCCTGGGCTGATGAGCAATACGTCGTTTCCAAAGGCATGCCGGCAGGGGAGAGCGGTGTCGTCACCACCATCAAGCAGGTCAGCGGAGACGAGCGGGTGCACGAAATCGCACGCATGCTGTCGGGCAGCGAAAGTGAAGCGTCGCTCGACCATGCCGAGGAGCTGTTGCGGGCATCGGTGCTGTAAAAGGCATGCGGCATCGCGGCAAGACGGGCAATCGTAATTCGCGTAGGGAACTGAAATCGAGGGGAAAACGGACATGGCGGCAACCGCTGAAACTGGCATCAATCGGGGCAAGGCGGCGATTTTCGATCTTGACGGCACGTTGCTTGATTCCATGGGTGTGTGGGATCAGGTCGATATCGACTTCCTGTCACGCCGTGGCATTGAAGTCCCCGATGACTACATGACCAAAGTCGCCGCCATGCAGTTTCGTCAGATCGCCGAATACACCATTGCACGCTTCGGCCTGCAGGATACTCCCGAAGAGTTGATGCAGGAATGGGATGACATGGCACGTGTCATGTACTCCACCGTGGTCGAGGCCAAGCCGTTCGCCTGCGAATACCTACGGCAGTTGCGCGATAGCGGTGCTCGACTGGCCGTTGCCACTTCGCTTCCGCCAGCATTGCGTGAACCGGCCATGCGGCACGTTGGAATCTTCGACTATTTCAATGAGATCGTCAGCGTGGACGATGCCGGCGACGTCGGCAAAGATCGGCCGGACGTCTACCTGTTGGCTGCCTCGCGTCTTGGTATCATGCCGAAGGACTGCACGGTGTTCGAAGACCTGCTCGTCGGCATGCGATCCGCCAAATCGGTCGGTATGAAGGTGTGGGCCATGCATGACGATTCCTCCGACCTCGACTGGTCCGAGATCTGCGAGCTCGCGGACGGCGTCATGTTTGACTTTCATGACGCCCCGCGGCGGCTTTGAACGGAAAAGGTGCGGTTCCTTCCTCTCGGACCGAACATCCGAAGTCCGCGCCAGACCAGAGGCAAGGCGTCATTCATGACTGTTCCCTGTAAGCCTTCTCGAACATGCCAAGAAGGTCGATCAGTTCGATATCCGCGGCTTTGGCGGCGGTGACGGTCTGCCGGAGCACTTGCATGATACGCTCCCGGGCGCGTTCCTTGATCAACTCGTTGCCATGGGCCTTTACAAAGGTGCCTTTGCCCTGCACGTTCTCCACAAGCCCCTCGTCGGCCAATTCGCCATACGACCTGGTGATAGTGAGCACACTGACATGCAGTTCCCTAGCAAGTGTGCGCAGGGAGGGGAGTGTCTCTCCGTCCGTGAGTTCGCCCGACAGAATCGCCGAGCGGATCTGATTCTTGATTTGTTCGTAGATCGGTTCCCCTGACGTGGATGAGATGATCGGTTTCAATCTGCGCCTCTTTTGTTGGTGACAGGGTCAAACGACCGGATTGCCGTTCTGCTGTTATATATAACAGTATCACAACTCATGATAACTGTTGAAGTGCGTAGTATAACAGTTGTAATTCATGGTGATTAACCGCTTAAGAGTAATTTTGCAACGATTATGAGCGGTTACCGGTATGGCGGGATGGTCTCGTTCGGACATGTGTGATGCGCTCATGCTTCCATTCCGTGCGGTTTTGACACGACGATCTTGTCCAACCCCCAGCGAACAATACGGAACCTGCAAGCGGCCCCCGACGTACGGATGCAACGTGAACAACGCCGATCCGCCTGCCAGGAAGTCGCCATCTCGAACCATTCGTTATGCGCCCCCTCGCCGTCCGAGTTAACGGACAGACAAGTGGGGCCGGATGCAATCGCAACCGCACAACATAACGAAAGGAACCTCATCATGCCCCGCAACGGCAAGGAAGGCATTCTCTTCAGCTTCATCATGTCGGCCATCATGATCTACGTGATGGCGGCACTCAACTACGGCGTACGCACCGGCGACGTTGGAACCGCCGCATGGAGCTACGCATTCTTCAACTGGCCGCTGGCCTACGTGATCGGTATGATCTGCGATCTATGCATCTGCACGCCAAGCTCACGCGCCACATGAATCGCTTCTGTGCACAGACCGACCGCGCCATGTGGAAGGGCATCACCGTCAAGTTCCTCATGGTCGTGCCGATCGTCAACGAAACGGGTGCCGTGGTCGGTTTCGTGTCCGACAGCGATGTGTTGCGCCGCTTCGCACAGGACAATCTGCCGGTCTCCGACATTTCCACGTTGATCACCGGCATGGCACGTGGTGAATTCCCGGAACTTTCCCATGCGCCACACGAGCCTGCCGAGGTCTTCATGGGTCTTCATGACGATTGGGATAACATTGACGACAGGCTCCGAACAAGAACACGTGGACAAGACGGAATGAAACATCAAGTCGAAAGGATTGCGGCATGACGGCACGACGTAACGATGAGCGGACAACCGCGGGAGCGCACCGAATGATGCGCCGCGCCGACCGCGAAGTATCCGATCCGGCGCAGGTCGCGGCAATCGTCGCGTCCTGCAAAATCATTCGCATCGCCTACATGGACGCAGAAGGGCTGACCATAGTGCCGATGAACTTCGGCTATGTCTCCGAAGGCATCGGAAATGCGACCAGACCGACATTCTATTTCCACAGTGCGCCGATCGGCCGTAAGATCGATGCCATCAAGGCCGCCGGCAACAAGCTGTCCGTCGCCTTCGAGATGGAAACCGATTGTGAAGTGGTGGCGGGACGTGTGCCGTGCAATTGGGGTGAGGCCTTCAAATCGGTGGTCGGTACCGGTGTCGCCTCCATCGTCAGCGATCTGGACGAATCTCGTCTCGCGCTTGAGATGCTGATGAGACAGCAGGCGGGCATGGAGCATATCGAATTCACCGACCAGCAGGTCCGCAGTGTCACCGTCTGGAAGGTCGAGTCGGACTATGTCACGGCAAAGGTGCGTGAAAGACCGCAGCCGCGTCAGTAGTCTTCCCCGTTATGCTGGCATATCCGGCTCTGGCGAGCGGCGGCGTTCTCAATCATTATCCGGGAAAGGAGCGCCCGCTAGAAGATCGTGTTCAGAACAGTCGAATGGTTCTTTCGTATCTGTGGGATTGCCTACGTGAACGCGGCGCTTCTCATCAGATGAACGAAACCATCATCAGCCGGGATTGGCGAGGGTAGCAGGCTTTGCGTATGGTTCACCTTCGTTGTGCTTGGTTACCTCCGCATCGGTGAGAAGGTAACCAAGCACAGCTGACTGAAGGTGACATGCGCGACTATCGTTCCAGACTCAATCCCAAGGCAAGAGGAGAATCCGCGGGGCTGATCGTTCCATCAGGCTTAATGCCGAGCAGGATCGAAACCACTGCCACTGAGGATGACGCTGACCATGCCTGCGGATGGCATGCCGCCGGATATGGTGAGGGTCCGCCTTCGAATGATTCTCCTGAGTACAATTCGGGAATCTGATATCCGAACGACTCGGCGGCATTGACCAGGCCTTCCGCGATTCGCAGTGCCTCGTCTACGTAGCCTTCCTCATACATGCCCAGCATCACTATCGCGCTGTCGTGCGCCCAGATGGAACCACAATGGTAGCTTTGCGGCCAGAAACCATTGTCCTTGGAGCTCATGGTGCGGATACCGTATCTACTGAGCATCTCTGCATCGGAGAGGCGTGTGACGACATCGTAGACACCCTGCTTGTCGAGGATACCTGTGCCCAGAAGGTGGCCTATGTTGCTGGTGAGTGAATCGACCGGGAGCTTATCGGCATCAAGAGCGACGGCAGGATAACGTCCGTTCTCGTCATGCACCCAGAAAGTTTCGTTGAACCTCGTCTTCAGTCTGGCCGCCCAGTCACGCCATTCGTCGGAACCTTCCGCGTGGAAGTGGTCCAGTACGTCCGCGCCAAGCATCGCGGCCTGGTACGCGTACCCTTGCACTTCGCACAATGCTATTGGCCCGTGGGCGATGCGTCCATCGTGCCAACGTATGGAGTCACCGGAATCCTTCCACCCTTGGTTACTCAAGCCCTGCCCGCTGCGGTCAAGATATTCGAGAAAACCGTCACCGTCGCAATCGCCATAGTCGCGTAACCATGCCAGCGCCGCCTGAAGATTGGGAAGGAGATTCTCGACCTGATCGTCCGGGGCTCCCCATTCGAGAGCCTTTGCAAGAAGCGTTATCCATAGAGGCGTCGCATCGATGGTTCCGTAGTACAGCGGAGGCAGTGACATGCCATCCGGTGAGAAAGCGCCGGTCGAGACCAAAGGCTCGGCTCGCAGCTCGTGCATGATTTTGCCTGGGTCGGCGTTGGTGGTCTCATCGCGTTCGGTCGCCTGGAAGCGTGCGAGCGTCCGAAGGGTGCCCATGGCGGTGCGGGTGGTCAATGGAAGCATAAATCTTGCGGCCCAGAGGGAATCTCTGCCGAATAGGGTGAAGAACCACGGAGCTCCTGCTGCAAGAAACTCATTATCCGGATGACCGGGGATGCCCATGCGAAGTGCGTCGAGATCGAGGAGAGACTGCTTCACCCACCTTTGCACACGTGTGTCCGAAGCGGTGAGATGGATGTTCTTCCACGGGCATTCCGTCTCGGCTGAGGCGACAACCATATTGGACGTTTCAATATGCGCCTTAATGCTTACTCGAGCCTCACCTCGTGCCGGAACGACGAGATTCCATGCGACCGTGGCATCGGTTCCTGTAATCCGTATGGCCGCATGTGGGGCGTGGACCTTAATCGCGACGGGGTTGCATGAAGCTTCGAAACTATCCGTGCCGTCGGATGAAACGCTCACGCGCCCCTCCGCCTTAGACGATGACGGACTTCCGCCCTTAATCTCCTGCATGTTGGACATATCGATACGGAACATCATTGAGCAGTCAATCTGGATATCATCCGCATTGGAGTTGAGGAACGTCACCGTGATGGCGAGCCCGTCAGGAGAGACGACTCGTTCCTCTTCGCAGCAGATGCAGGGGTCCACGGTAGGGCCGGCAATATTGCGCACGATGCAGGAGGAAAGGCCGCGTCCCTTCTCGGTCTGGTTCCAAGCCACCCGGACGGGTTCTTCTCCGTTCACGTCGAGGTTGATGTCGGAGATGATACGCGTGTCTCCCACGTAGAATCCCGCTATACTGGGTGATCCCGCATGCGTGGATGATCCATTGATCTTTCCATCTCGGTCGGCCCATAGTTGCGCTGGTGCGTACACCAGAACGTTCATATCGTGCATCCACGGTTGGCGAGGATATCCATCGTTTAGTGCTGCCATTGGTAACTCCGTTTTTGTTGCGATTGAAATTATTCCTTGACTGAACCCTCGGACGTGTTCATGATTTTCTTCTGGAAGATGAAGAAGAGAATCGCCACGGGAATCGTCATGATGACTGCCGCTGCGAGTTTTACGGGATATTGGTTTCCTGCGGAAAGTTGGCCGCTAGCCAAGGAGGCGACACCTTTCGTTAAGGTCGTCAGCTCTGAGGACTGGGTGGAGACGATGAAGTGCGACAGTTCGTTCCATGATCCTTGGAAGGACAGGATGGATATGGTTACGAGCGCCGGTCGGGCCATGGGCAGTACGACAGACCAGAAGATGCGGAACGTGCCGGCTCTATCGATCATCGCCTGCTCTTCGACGGACCGGGGAATCGATTCGAAGAAGTTCCTCATGATGAACACGCCTGATGCGTCAACCAGCAGTGGAAAGATCATGCCCGCATAGCTATCGTAGATTCCCAGTGTTTTGATGATGAAAAACTTCGGGATGAGCAGAACGACCGCCGGTACGCTCATCACGGCCATCAGCAACGCGAAGATGACGTTCCTGCCGCGGAATTCGATTCGGGAAAGCGCGTATCCGGCGAGCGAATCGAAGAACACCCTACCAGCCGTGACGGCAATGGTCACAATAATCGAATTTTTGAACCAGACGGGGAAATCGGAATTAAGGAAAAGCTTCCGATACGACGCGTTCGTCAACGTCGCAGGAATGAGAGAAAGCGGGTTCGCAGTGGCTTCCGCATCCGTTTTGAACGATGTCGCAATCTGGATGATGAACGGCAGAATATATACCAGCGCCAAGGCGACGAGAAGGATGTAGAACAGGACGCCGCTGTGGAACAGGCGCTTGAACCATGATTGCCTGATTTTCATTTCATGGTCTCCTTTCTTGTCATCCTCAGGGACATGACTTCGTCCCGGGGCATGCTTCGGGCTTCACGCTTCATTGCCTCGTAGTCGGCTTTCTGCTTGCGGGAAAGCTTCCGATCCTTCATGATTTGGTTTTGTGCCCAAGTCATGACGATGATGATGGCGAACAGCACAAAGCTGATGGCTGCGCCTCGTCCCCACTCTTGGCTGTTGAACGCCGCGCTGTACGAGAGGTAGGCAGGGGTGAGAGTGGTCTTCGCTGGCCCTCCCTGCGTGCCGGTGTAGATTTGGTCGAACACCTGCCAGGTGCCGATGATGCCCAAGGTGATTACGGTGAAGATGGTCGGCTTAAGCTGTGGAACGGTCACTTTCCATAGTCTCTGCCACGAATTCGCTCCGTCCATGATTGCAGCTTCCTCGGTTGCGTCACCGATGTTCTGCAGTGCGGCGATGAACATCAGCATGAACGTTCCAGACGTTGTGAAGATGACCATGAGGATGATCGCGAACATGGCAACCGACGGTCCGGAAAGCCAATCCCACCAACTGATGCCGAGGAGTCCGTGTTGCGTAAGTGCGGCCGGTCCGTTGTCGATGCCGAAGCAAGACAGCAGAATGTGTACCAGTCCGCGCGGGTCATGGAACCAATTCGGACCTTTGACTCCGAACCAGTTGAGCATCGCGTTGATGCTACCGGATGCGTTGAACAGGAATAGCCACAGTACGGTGATCGCCACCGAACTGGTGACTGATGGGAAGTAGAAAGCGGTGCGGAAGAAGCTGCGTGCTTTGAGAATCTTACGATTGAGCAGAACGGCCAGTAGTAGGCTGATGACGGTTTGCAGCGGCACTACCAGCAGCGTGTACCATGCGTTGTTCCTGATGGCCGTGCCGAAATCACTTTTGGCAAGACCGTCCGTCACAAGGATGTCTTGGTAGTTTTTCAGGCCGATGAAGTCCACTCCGTTGGCGAACGGCGACCCTCTGCCGGCCCAATCGGAGAAGCTGACCCACAGTGCCATGACGATGGGGACGAAAAGGAATAGTCCCAAAATCACAATCATAGGGAGGCAGAACAGCCAGCCCGAGATTTCTTGGCCAGTTCTTTTGATATGTCGTGGCATCGATGCCTGTTTTGCGTTCGATTTCAGGTCTTTCATCACGTCCTCCATGGGAATGGCTTATTGGGGGAGTGCGGCATCCGCCTCTAAAGGTGCGAATGCCGCACGACGCGATTGCTGCAATTACTTGAGAATTGCTTCCAGATTCGTCTGCACCTTGTCGAGGATGCTCTTGACGTCGCCATCCTTAAGCCCCTCGAGCTGCGCGTTGAAGTCGGTGATGACGTCGGAGGCGCCTTTGGCGGTCGGTACAGTGACGGAATATTCAAGTCCGTCCATAAAAGCACTCAGATTCGGGAATTCACCCTTCCACTTGTCGGAGAGGGTCTTGCTTGCGGGCATGATGCCAAATGCTTTGGCGAATTCCATGACGACGTCGTCGCTGGTGAGGTATTCAACAAGGTCGACGGCGCCTTTTTGGTTCTTGCTGTCCGCGGCGATGCCCCAGCCATTGGTGAAGTGCATGGTGCCATGGCCATCAGGGCCTTCTGGCAGTTCGACGACCTTGTAGTTGACGTTCGGATAATCGTTGGAAAGGCTACCGGTGATCCAGTTGCCCTCGATGGTCATAGCGGCTTTTTCTGTGCCGAACGCTTCGCCGCCCCAGCCTGTGCCGAGATCGGACGCATACGCCACGTTGCCGGATTTAAGCAGATCCTGAACTTCTTGCAATCCTTTGATGCTCTGGTCGGTGTTTGCGATGGCCTTGCTGCCATCATTGCTGACCAGTCCGCCGCCGGCTTGCTTCATGAACACGCCGATGCGGGCGTATTCGCCGCTGAACGCAAGTCCTTCGTGGTCCGAGGTGGTCAGTTTTTTCGCAATGGTGGCCAGCTCGGACCAAGTCTTCGGATAATCGTTTTCGGTGAGACCAGCCTCCTTCCACATATCGGTGTTGATGACCAGCTGGAGGGTAGAGACGTCCTTTGGTGCGGCGTAGAGTTTTCCGTCGTACGTGAAGGTCTGCAGGAGATTATCGTAGAAATCGTCCTTGTTCCCCAACTGGTCGCCGTACGCGAGCAGAGATCCGTTGGCGGCGTAGCCGGCCAGCTGCTCCGGGGCCAGGTAGAACACATCGGCTGGGTCACCGCCGGCAAAGCCTTGAGAAAGCTGCTGTGACAGGTCATTTGCGACCTGGACCTTGGCCTTCTGTCCCGACTTCGTAGACCATGCAGAGACCGCCTTCTTTACGGCAGACGTTTCGGCGTCGCCTGATGAGCCGATCAGGACCGTGATCTCCTTGGACTTGTCTGAGGTGAGGTTGCCATTGCCATCATTGGTTGCGCCGTCGAAGCCGCTTCCGCCGCCGCAGCCTGTCAACATTGCGACGGATGTGAGAGCGGCGATGATCGTCAGGTTAAATTTCTTGTTCATCTACAACTTCCTTTGTTGACCACTTTGTCATAATTAGAACGTTCTAATTTATTTCTAAAAAAAATCCGTTGAGAGCTATCGATTGGCTAATTAACCACTGTTTTGCAACGGTGAAGCTCATCATTGAATCCTATCTTAGAATTGTTACGTTCTAAAAACGGTTCTATAATAACCGTAGTCGTCATCGATTGTCAAATAGACTCGACTGTCTGTACGGACGACCTGTATGGGAGGTTTGGAATGGTCAGTATCAAGGATGTTGCGAAAACGGCAGGGGTATCTCCACAGACTGTGTCGAATTACATCAATAATCCTGGCATCGTCAAACCCAATACAAGGGAAATCGTTGCGCGTGCCATCGAATCACTTGGCTACATACCGAATGCATCGGCTCGACGTTTGCGGATGCGACGGAGCAATACCATCGCCATTGGCATTGCCCCAGTCAACTATTCACGAGTGTATGACCGTCTTCTGCATGCCTTGGTGACAGAGGCCGACGCGCATGGCATACGCGTTATATTGTATAAAATCGATTCCAAACGTGATGAAATCAGGCAGTTTGCCAGCCTCACGGCAGGATCCGATGTGGATGCCTTCGTTCTGACCGACACCACGCATGATGATCCGCGAATAGGCTGGCTCAACGAACACCAGCAGACATTTGTGTTGTTCGGGCGACCTTGGGGCGTACCGGACATGTACGACGTGCGAATTCCTTGGGTGGACGTGGATGGTCGCAGTGGCGTCTCCAATATGGTCAGGTATCTGATTCTTCACGGTCGTAAAAATATTGGCTTCATTGGCTGGCCGGATTTCTCAGGAACGGGTATGGACCGTTATCTGGGGTGGAAAGAGACCATGCTTGAGGCGAGGATGGTCCCCGAATCGGAGTTGAATGACTTGCACATAGCAACGGAAGACACCTTAAACGACGGACGTCGTGCGTGTGTGTCGCTATTAGCACGCAGACCGGATATCGACGCCATCGTCTGTGTCAGCGACACTATCGCCACGGGAGCGGTGATGGCGCTTCCGTCAGGGAGCAACGTTGTTGCGACGGGTTTCGATAATACGATGTCGTCTCAATCCCTTGGTTTTTCGACGATTGATCAGCCTTTGCAAGCTTGTGCAAAGGAAATTGTCAGAATCATCCAAGAGGAACTGGGAACGATTGTTGCCGAAGAGGGAGACAATGACGGCAAGCACATGCTGCTCGCCCCAAGCATCGTCATTCGGTAGGGTTGGCGAGGCGGCTGCTGTACCGCAGCCATATTGACCATTCCTCCAGAGCGCAATCCACGATGACCGTTTTGAAATTACATCAACCGCGAGCCTTCACGGTCGAAGCGGACAATGGGAACGCTTTCCGAAGACGCGTTACGGGTAATGGACAATGAAGAGGCGTATGAGTGAGAACAGGCAGGTGTCGAGACTGTGCTCATCGAACGCTTCGCCGCGCAGGTGAGTGCGGACGCGCCTCACTCTGAAGCTCCAAGACGATCGACTACGGACCTAGAATGGCAGTCCCGGCCGTTCTTTGCTCGCCATCAAGCATCCGTGCGAGCTGTGGAATGGATGATGCGTGCGAACATCAGATAGATGATCCACGCGAGCGGCATCGTCAACATGAACGCCGGATAGAACCAGCTGATCGGCATGTGTCCATAGAAGATGCCCGCCAGAATCGGGCCCAATGCCATACCTAGGTCGAGACCCATGTAATACGTGCTGTTGGCCAGTCCGCTGCGCTCTCGGCCGGCAATCACCACAGCCTGCGCCTGAGTGACCGAACTCATCAGACCGTAGCTGGCCGCCATCGCCACTCCTGCGCCGAACAGGTACCAGTCGTTCGTCATGAACGCCAGGAATGTCAGCATGGCGAGCATTGCGATCGAGCAGATCGTCAGCCAGAACTTGAATCCTTTGGAATCGAACAGATCCTTCATGGTGATGCGCATAGTCAGTAGAGCGGCCGCATAGAACACGAAGAACAGGTCGGAAGAAACCGCCAGATGACGTGCTGCAATATAGTCCACGATGAACGATTGGTTCGCGAAATAGGGGATGGCGAACATCATGAACACCATCGTCAACGGAATCGCGCGCGGCTCCACCAGATTGCTGAAACGGAGATGACGTGCGATATTGCGCCATCCGGCGTTGTTCCGTGACGGCATCACGGTCTTTCGAGCCGGATGGCCGCCGTTGTTGACCAACATGACGACGACCAGCGTAAACACATTCAGCACCAATGACGACACGAACGTCAGATGGTAGCCGACCACGGCCTGCAGGCGAATGCCAAGTGCCGGTCCGACGGCGATCGCAAGCGCGTTGACGATGCCGTACAATCCCATGCCGGCGCCCATATGGCGGATCGGCAGCAGCAGCGACACCCAGGTCGCCAGACACACCGAACCGCAGGCGAATCCCAGACCGTTGACCACGCGCGCCGCAATCAGCATCCCCGTGGAATTCGCCAGGCAGTACATGATGCCGGCGATGATGTACAGGCTTGTGCCGACGGCCACCAGCAGACGTTTGCTCACCAGATCGGACAGATTGCCCGCAATCGGTCTGCAGAACAGGGAGACAAAACTCATCACGCCGGCGATGATGCCCATCATCGTGCCGGCCGCACCCATGGATTCGCCATAACCGGCGATGATCGGCGTGATGATCATGTTGCTGGTCATGAAGAAGAACGTCGCCAGCATGACCAACGCCACGTCACGGGTGATCAGCCGGTCCTTCTTCGGCTTGCTTGGCATGTTGAAATTTCCTGATGTTACGGACGGATTGGCCGGGGAGCCGGTCAATCCGTTTGCATCGCTTGCAGTAGATCGCGTCATTTTCGCCTCCGGTGTTGACACTTTAGCGAAACATATGAAAAACGGCTGCCCACCTAAGCGGACAGCCGATTATAGGATATCGTGATTGACGGCGACCTTACAACGATTTGGCGGCCTGCTCGACGAAATGCTCCATACCGTCAATCTCGACGACATCATCGAAACGTACATCAGCGTGTTCAAGGCCGCGCAGTGCGGCTGGAGCAGTGGTGCCGGTGGCCTTGGCGAGCACGTCCATGCATTCGAAATCGGTGCCGGACGCATCCAATCCGAGGGATTCGTTGACTACGCGCGGGAACTTATACGGGCTGGCCGTGGAAAGCAGTACACGCGGGGTGAGCGGATCGCGCGGCATCTGCTGCATCACGTAATAGCCGCAGGCGGTGTGCGGGTCAATCACGTAGTGGTTCTTGTTCCAGCAGTCGGCGATCATCTCGCGCACCTGGTCTTCGTCGGCCCAACCGGTGCCGAAAATCGAACGAATCTTGGCGAGCATCGGTTCGGGGACCTCATAGGCTCCCCACTGGTTGAGATCGTTCATCAGCATGGCGATCAGACGGGTGTCCTTGTCGGACATGTAGTACAGCATGCGTTCCAGATTCGAGGAGATGAGGATGTCCATCGAGGGGGAGATGGTCTGGAAGAACGGACGCTGACGATTGTATGTGCCGGAGGTCAGGAAGTCGAACAACACGTTGTTCCTGTCTGAGGCGACTACCAGATGCTTGACCGGCAAGCCCAGCAGTTTGGCGTAGTAGCCGGCGAGAATGTCACCGAAGTTGCCGGTCGGTACCACGAACTCGACTTCGTCGCCCACATTGATCACCTGCTGCTCCAGCAACTGCGCATAAGCGGAGAAGTAATAGACGACCTGCGGCACCAGACGACCCACGTTGATGGAGTTCGCGGAGGAGAGCGCCACATGGGAATCGCCGGCCAGACGTTCCGCAAGTTCCTTGTCTCCGAAGATGCGTTTGACTGCGGACTGCGCATCATCGAAATTGCCCTTGACCGCACACACGTTCACGTTGGAACCGGTCTGCGTGGTCATCTGCAGCTCCTGCACCTGGCTGACTTTGCCTTCCGGATAGAACACGGTGATACCAGTGCCCGCCGCATCGGCGAAGCCGGCGAGGGCCGCCTTGCCGGTGTCTCCGGAGGTGGCGGTGACGATCATGATCTTCTCGTGGCTATCATCGTCGGCCGGAGTGGTGCGTGCCATGAAGCGCGGCAGGATCTGCAGGGCCACATCCTTGAACGCGGAGGTCGGTCCGTTGAACAGCTCCATCACGAAATCGTCGCCGAGCGGCTTGACCGGAGTGATTCTCTCATCGGACCACTGCGGCCCGTACGCCTCCGTAATGCATTCCTTCAATTCGTCCTCGGTAAAATCCGGCAACAGTACGGACAACACGTCAAACGCGATCTGCTGGTAGGACTTGCCGGCCAGGGACGCGATGTCCACATGGGTTTCGCCCAGGGAGTCGGTGACGAACAGGCCGCCGTCATCGGCTATGCCCTTGCGAATGGCCTGCTTGGAGGTGAGCGAGTCGGTGGTACTGCGTGTGCTGTGGAACGTGGTCACTGGACATCCTTAGCAATAAGGCGGATAGAGGTAAATACACCACCAGTGTAGTGGTAAAGGTGGGCAACGAGGGGCCTTGAGTCCGTGAAATGGAACGATGATTTCCTCCATGTTTCGAAACGTCTCTCGTCAAAAGCGATTGCGGGTCGTAGACTGCTTCCTTAAGCCGCATTCCTCGCGGACTACCAGTACCAGTCAAGGAGAGCCCATGACCGCATCACCTCTCGCCCAGACCCCGAACGACATGTTCAATGCCCCCATCGCCCAGGCCGATCCCGAAATCGCCGCCGTGCTCGACGCCGAACTGTCCCGCCAGCAAGACGGCTTGGAGATGATCGCCTCCGAAAACTTCGTGCCACGTGCGGTTCTGCAGGCTCAGGGCTCCGTGCTCACCAACAAGTATGCCGAAGGCTATCCGGGACGTCGTTACTATGGCGGCTGCGAACAGGTCGATAAGATCGAGACCATCGCACGTGAACGCGCCAAGAGCCTGTTTGGTGCCGAATACGTCAACGTCCAGCCCCATTCCGGCGCCCAAGCCAATGCGGCCGTCTACCAGGCGCTCGTCAAGCCCGGAGACACGGTACTCGGTCTGGCCCTCGACCACGGCGGACATCTCACCCACGGCATGAAAATCAATTTCTCCGGCCGTTTCTACCATGCCGAAGCCTATGGTGTGAACCCTGAAACCTTCCGCATCGATCCGGAAATCATCCGTCAGCGCGCACTCGAAACCCACCCCGCCATGATCATCGGCGGCTGGAGCGCCTACCCGCGCATCGAAGACTTCAAAGCCATGAAGGAAATCGCCGACGAAGTCGGCGCCAAATTCTGGGTTGACATGGCCCACTTCGCCGGCCTTGTCGCCGCCGGGCTGCACCCAAGCCCGGTCCCATACGCCGACGTCGTTTCCTCCACCGCGCACAAAACCCTCGGCGGACCACGTTCCGGCTTCATCCTCGCCAAGCAGGACTATGCCAAGAAGCTCAACTCCGCCGTATTCCCCGGACAGCAGGGCGGCCCGCTCATGCACGTGATCGCAGGCAAGGCCGTCGCCTTCAAAGTCGCGGCCTCCGAAGAATTCAAGGACCGCATGCAGCGTACCCTCGACGGCGCCAAGATCCTCGCAGAACGCCTCACGGCCGACGACGTCAAAAACAATGGCATCAGCGTCCTGACAGGCGGCACCGACGTACACCTAGTCATGGTCGACCTGCGCAACAGCGAAATGGACGGACAGCAAGGCGAAGACCTGCTCGCACAATGCGGCATCACCATCAACCGCAACACCGTGCCGTTCGACCCACGCCCGGCATCCGTGGCATCCGGCCTGCGCATCGGCACCAGCGCCCTCGCCACCCGAGGCTTCGGATCCAAGGAATACGAAGAGGTCGCCGACATCATCGGCACCGCGCTCGCAGCCGGCAAGGATGCGAACGTAGACGCACTGAAGGCCCGTGTCGACAAGCTTGCCGAAGACTTCCCGCTGTACCCGGGCCTCGATCAGATCCACTGATCGACAGGCATGCGACGCAACCCAATATGATTCACGAATCGCGTCTTTCCCGGTTCTCGGCGAAAATGGGCCATGAACCGGGAATGGCGCGATTTCGCGCTATGGTAGGAGACTATGACGAATCCACAGACGGAACAAGGCGCAGTCGGTGCCGACGCGTTCGCGGCGGTCTGCGCAAAGGGCGACGCCGCACGACGCGCGCAGGGCCTGCTGGCGCAATCCAACACGGAAGCCAAGAACGAACTGCTGCTCGCCATCGCCGACGCACTCGACGCACGTGCCGACGAAATCGCAGGGGCCAACGCGCTCGACATGCAGGAATCCTTCGAATCCGGCATGAGCGCAGGCAAACTCGACAGGCTCAAATTCGATGTGCCGCGAGTGGCCGCCGCCGCGCAAGGCGTGCGTCATGTGGCCTCACTACCCGACCCGGTCGGCGAAATCGTACGCGGATACCATCTGGAAAACGGCCTGCGCCTCGAGCAGGTACGCGTGCCGATCGGCGTACTCGGCATGATCTACGAAGCCCGACCCAACGTCACCGTCGACGTGGCCTCCCTATGCATCAAATCCGGCAACGCAGTACTCCTGCGTGGCGGACACGCCGCCGAACGCACGAATGCGGCAACGCTGAACATCATCTCCGACGTGCTCGCCGAACACGAGTTCGCCCCGGCGCTGGTCGCCTCCGTCGACGAATTCGGACGCGCGGGCGCCACAGCCATGATGGAGGCGCGCGGCCACATCGACGTGCTCATCCCACGAGGGGGAGCAGGACTCATCCAAGCCGTCGTACGCAATTCCAAAGTGCCAGTCATCGAAACCGGCGCCGGCAACGTACACATCTACGTGGACCGTTCCGGAAACCTCGACAAGGCCATCCCGATTCTCCTCAACGCCAAAACGCAACGCGTCGGCGTATGCAACGCCACCGAAAAGCTGCTCGTACACCGCGACGTGGCCGAACGATTCATTCCACTGGCCGCGCGGGCGCTCGCCGAGGCGCAGGTCGAGATGCATGCCGACGAACGGGCCTACAGCCTGATCGACAAGGCCGGCATCGATGGCGCGAACCTCGTGCAGGCCATCGATGAGGATTGGGATACCGAATACCTGGCATTGAAGATCGGCATCAGAATCGTCGATTCGCTGGACGAGGCCATCGAACACATCAACCGGCATTCCACGGGGCACACCGAATCCATCATCGCCGAGGATTACTCGGCCATCGAGGAATTCACTTCCCGGATAGATTCGGCGGTGGTAATGGTGAACGCCTCGACGCGATTCACCGATGGCGGAGTGTTCGGTTTCGGAGCGGAACTCGGCATCTCCACGCAGAAGATGCATGCGCGAGGTCCGATGGGACTTCGTGAAATGACTACGACCAAGTGGATCGGATATGGAACGGGGCAGGTGCGAGCATGAACAAGCAGATCATGGAGGATATGGATAATCCTTGGAACGCCGACCGTGAGGATCCTCGGCTCGGATTGCGCCTCGCCTCGGAACGTCTGAGCATCGTACGGTACGTGTTCCTCGTGCAGATCGAGGACGGCATAGCCTCCGCCGCCCAACGCGCCTCACTCGAATACGCCGATGCGGTGCTGATCGGCTGGCCGGAGACCGATGCGGGAGATGTAGTCGACCTTGACGATGACCAGTTGAGGAACATTGACGAGCAGATGCACCTGATGGAGCAGTACATTGCCAGATTCAGCGCAATGGAACGTGAGGGTGACATCGATGGCATGACCGATACCCTGATTCGCGTCACCGAACGGGTGGCCGAGGTACGGCGCTTGTACCAGCCTGACTTTCCCTTGCCGACCTTCGCCGAAATTCGTCGCGTCGTGCAGGATGAATGGGATGAGGATATGGGCAAGATCGACCCGCAGGAGGGCGCGCCCACCGCGGATGAGATCGAGCGTGAAACCGCCGACGCCGACAAGCTACAGGATGAGGAGACCGCATGACCGGGCCTCGACGCATGCGTCCGGAATCGGCCGAAGCCGATTCCGAGCTTGCCGTCAGCTATGTGATCGAACCGGAAAGGCGTATGGCGGACCTGTCCGTCGACGTTTCCGGTTCGGCAGTGGCCTCCGGGCGTAGGTCGGCGCGCGGCAACTGGCACAGTCGACCTCGCATCGGCATCATGGGCGGCACTTTCGATCCGATTCATAATGGCCACTTGGTGGCGGCATCCGAAGTCTCGTGGGTCTACGATCTCGACGAGGTGATTTTCGTACCGACAGGGCGACCGGTGTTCAAACTCGACAAGAGGGTCACCAATGCCGAAGACCGTTATCTGATGACGGTGATCGCCACCGCATCAAACCCGAAATTCACGGTATCGCGTGTGGATATCGACCGTCCCGGCATCACGTATACCATCGATACGTTGCGCGACATCAGGACGCAGCATCCGGAGGCGGAACTGTTCTTCATCACCGGTGCCGATGCGGTCGCCGAGATCATGCAGTGGAAGGATGCCGACAAGATGTGGGAGCTGGCCCACTTCGTGGCCGTGACACGACCCGGATACTCGTCTCCGGAAGGCGTGAAACTTCCGGAAGGCAAAGTCGACACGTTGGAGATTCCCGCATTGGCGATTTCGTCCACCGACGTGCGCCGACGCGCCGAACATGGTGAACCGGTCTGGTATCTGGTGCCCGACGGGGTGGTGCAATATATCGGCAAACACGGCCTGTACCGTTGATTTTCCACATGAACACGCGAGGCTCGTATGGTCTGTGTAAACGGTTAGTATTGGTCACGTCCAATTGACGCGAAAACAGACGTTTGGAGACATGGTGAGCGCAATCCTCGAAGGAAAGCCGGATAAAAACCTTATCCTTGTCACAGGCAGGACGCATCCGAAGCTGGCGGCGGAAGTCGCGGAACAGCTCGGCATCGATGTTCTGGAAACCACGGCATATGATTTCGCCAATGGCGAGATGTACGTACGCTACACCGAATCCGTGCGTGGCGCGGATGTGTTCGTACTGCAAAGCCATTGCAACCCGATCAATCAGTCAATCATGGAACAGCTCATCATGATCGATGCCCTCAAGCGCGCTTCCGCACGTTCCATCACCGCGGTCTGCCCGCTGTTGGGCTACTCCAGGCAGGATAAGAAGCATCGCGGTCGCGAACCCATCTCCTGCCGTCTGATGTTCGACCTGCTGAAGACGGCTGGTGCCGACCGCATCATGAGCGTCGACCTGCATGCCGCCCAGTCGCAGGGTTTCTTCGACGGTCCGGTGGATCATCTCATCGCCATGCCGGTGCTGGTCGATTACATCCGCGACCGTTTCGCCAACCAGCTCGACAATGTCGCCGTGGTCTCCCCGGATGCCGGTCGTATCCGTGTGGCCGAACAGTGGGCTCAGCGTCTTGGCGGCGGCCCTCTGGCCTTCGTGCACAAGACCCGTGACATTACCCGTCCGAACCAGGCCGTCGCCAACCGTGTAGTCGGTGACGTCGAAGGCAAGGACTGCGTGCTTGTCGACGACCTGATCGACACCGCCGGCACCATCGCCGGCGCATGCAGCGTGCTCAAGGACGCCGGTGCCAAGTCGGTGACCGTCGTCGCCACGCATGGCGTGCTGTCCGGTCCGGCCATCGAACGTCTGAAGGGTAGCGGCGCCCGTGAGGTCGTGCTCACCGATACCGTGCCGATTCCGGAGGAGAAGCGTTGGGATGGCCTGACGGTCCTGTCCATCGCGCCGCTGCTGGCCAGCGCCATTCGCGCCGTGTTCGAGGACGGTTCGGTCGCCGAGCTGTTCGACACGTATCCCGAGCATCACGGGCAGGGTTTCCTGTTCGCCTGAGGCCGGTCGAACCAGCGACCATATCGGTTGGTCCGTGGCTTGCGGGAGACGCTGCTGAAACTGCGGCATCACCTCGCGACACGCTGGGTTGGCATGATATGGCATAATAAACACTTGGCGGTGTTTCCCCAGTGAAATTCCGCCGTTCCCCCATGGTGTAATGGCAGCACACGGGTCTTTGGAACCCTTTGTCTTGGTTCGAGTCCAGGTGGGGGAGCTACCGAGACGCCCGGCCGCGAATTGTCTCGCGGCCGGGCGTCTTCTATTGATTCCAATATCAAATGGAAGGCGGAAGATGGCATTAAGCGCCGCAATCATCCTCGCCGCGGGTGAGGGCACCCGTATGCGTTCCAGCAAGCCGAAGGTGCTGCACACCTTGGCGGGAAAGACTTTTCTGAACCGTGTGATGAATTCCGTATCGGCACTCAATCCCGACACGCTCGCCGTGGTGGTGCACTACCAGGCCGAGCGTGTCGCGGCCGCAGCGCGCTCCTACGATGAGCGTGTCACCATCGTCAACCAGGACGACATTCCGGGCACGGGCCGGGCCGTGCAGTGCGCCATGGCCCAATTACAGGAAGATGGGGCGCTTGACGGCGTCGTATTGATCGCCGCTTCCGACATGCCGCTGCTTGACGCCGGCACGCTGAATCAACTGCTTGCCTTCCATGAGCAGAGCGGCAACGGAGCGACCGTGCTCACCACCGTCCTTGATGATCCGACCGGCTACGGTCGAATCATCCGCGACAGCGAAGGCAATGTGCTGCGCATCGTGGAGCAGAAGGATGCCAACAGCAGTGAACTGGCCGTGCATGAGGTGAACACCTCCGTATATGTGTTCGGCGCCAAGTTGCTGGCCGAGGCCATCGCCAACCTGAATTCAGACAACGCCCAGGGCGAGTTCTACCTGACCGATGCGCTCGAGACCGCCAAGGCGCATGGTGCGGTCGGTGCGTTCGCAGCTTCCGATCCGTTGAGCGTGGAAGGCGTGAATGACCGCGTGCAGCTTGCCGCACTGGACAAAGCCCACAACGCGCGCGTGTGCGAGCATTGGATGCGCGAAGGCGTGACCATTCTTGATCCGGAAACCACATGGATCGAAGACGATGTTCGGATTGCTCGTGACGCCGTGATCCTACCCGGCTGCTTCCTTCAGGGCCATACCGTGATCGGCGAGGCCGCCGAAATCGGCCCGTACACCACGCTGATCAGCGCCACCATCGACGCCGAAGCCCATGTGGAACGTTCCCGCGTGCAGGAAACCCATATCGGACGTGCCGCCAACATCGGTCCATGGACCTACCTGCGCCCAGGCAACGACCTCGGTGAGGAATCCAAGGCCGGTGCCTTCGTGGAGATGAAGAAAGCCCACATCGGCAACGGCACCAAGGTACCACACTTGAGCTATGTCGGCGACGCCGACCTGGGCGAGCACACCAACATCGGCGGCGGTACCATCACCGCCAACTATGACGGTGTGCACAAGCACCACACCACCATCGGATCGAACGTGCACGTGGGCGCGGGTAACCTGTTCGTCGCCCCGGTCGAAGTCGGAGACGGCGTGACCACGGGCGCAGGCTCTGTGGTCCGGCATGACGTGCCGGCCGATTCCATGGTCTATTCCGAAAACACGCAACATGTAGTAGAGGGCTGGAAGCCCGAATGGGAGCGCTGATTATGCCGGCAGTACAAGATTCCATCGACGCCATCCGCATCGCCGCAGCCGCGGCCGATCGCATGAAGGCCACTGACATCGTGGCTTTCGATGTCACCGAACCATTGGCCATCACCGACCTCATGATGATCGCCGGCGCTTCGAACGAGCGTCAGGTACTGGCTGTGGCCGAGGAAATCGAAAAGGACCTTTATCTGAAAGACGGCAAGCGTCAGCCACGTTCACGCGAAGGCCTGACCGAGGGGCAGTGGGTGCTACTCGACTACGGTGACTTCGTGATTCACGTCATGCATCAGGAGTCACGCGACTTCTATCGCTTGGAACGACTGTGGAAGGATTGCCCGAACATCGACCTCCAGCTCGACCATGCGCAGGAAACGACGGAGGAAGCCGTCGAAGCGGAATAATCCAGGACGTGAGGAGAAGCATGCCGCGCAACGTAACGATTGAATCACGGGGCAATGTGCCACAGCATGTGCACGCCATCACGCTGGTACGTCATGGACGTACCGCATTCAATGCGCAGCATCGCCTGCAGGGGCAGATCAACATTCCCCTTGACGAAGTGGGCGAGTGGCAGGTAAGGCAGACCGCAAGGGCCTTACGTGAGCTTTATGTGGATCATCGTCCGGATATTCCCAATCGACTGGTGGTCTGCTCCGATCTCGACCGTGCGGCCGCCACCGCACGTGCCTTTGCCGATCCGCTGGGACTTACGGTGCATGCCGATGAGCGTGTGCGCGAACGCAGCTTCGGTGATTGGGAGGGCGTCGCAGTGGAAGAGCTCGCCGAACGTTACCCGGAGGATTATCGTTCCTGGGCCGAGTTCCGTGGCGGAGAACTCAAATATGGCGCGGAAAGCAAGGAACACGTCGGCAAACGTGGCGTGGAAGCCCTCAATGATTGGGCCATGCGAGCCGGAACCGACACCGACCTGTTCGTGTTCTCCCACGGCGCCTGGATCTCACAGACACTGCAGACGTTGTTGGGACTGAACGAAGTACAGCCCGATTTCGCCTCCATTCTTTCGATGCGCAACGCACATTGGGTGCGTCTTGTACCGATCGAAATAGGGGACACATTGCGATGGAGATTGCTGGATTACAATCACGGTCCGGCAATCGCCGATACCGAACAGTGGGAACATCCACGCCGCCAAGGCCTTGACTTTTAAGGATTCCACGAATTTTCACATAATCGCCAGTCCTTTTGAAGCGATACTCGCTATCGTCGTGTGCTGTGAAGAATTTTTTCAAGGGAATTTCATTTTCATCAATCTCGGCAGGTGCGCTTGCCGCAGTGACGTCCTTCCTCCTTTCCGCGAAAATCGGCATAGCGGGTTCGGTGATCGGTGTGGCGGCCGGATCCATCGTCTCCGCCGTTTCGACGCAAATCTATAAGAACGTATTGAAGGCATCGGGCGAAAAGATTCAGAATGCGGTGCCGTTCGGTTCGAACTCGGACGAGGAAACTCCTGAAAGCGATGCCAAAACCGATAACGGTACGGAAGCCACGCAGGTCATCGGCGAAGTCCGGCATGGCGGAAGCGATACCGCGGTCATTACGTCTGACCAGACTGCGGTGATGTCCGACTCGCCAAGGGTCATCGCCTCCGGTAAGGACGGTACGGAAGCCACAAGCATATTGGCCAACCCTGAACGCAATACGAAAACCAAGCGGAGCGTCAAAGCTGGAAGCTCGTCCGCCGGCGGGTCCCGGACCATGCACCACACGGGGGAGACCCGTGTCATGGCGTGGTTGCATGGCAAATACGCACCGGCCATCATCGCGTTCGTCGGCGCGCTGGTTGGCGTAGGACTGAGTGCGGGCCTCATCCTTTTCTTTACCCATGGCAAAGGTACGGACACCGTAGTGCATGACGTGGTGTACGAGAAGGTCACACCTTCGACGAGCTCGAGTGATACGGGCAGTACCGTCTCCGGTACCCCTACCTCAGGTTCCGGTACCACGACGAGTGGAACCGACACTACCGGCGGGGCGACCGATCAGCCGACCACCAGTGGCAGTGACAAGACCTCCGGCAGCACTTCCGACAGTACGTCAGGGACCAGCGGCTCGTCCGATTCCAGCACCGGCACCACCGATGGCGGCTCGTCGTCGACCGATGGTTCGGACTCCTCAAGTACCGATTCCGGTACCAGTTCCGGTTCCAATTCCTCCGGTTCCACCACAAACGATTCGACTTCCGGCACTTCGACAGGCGAATCGTCCGATTCCGGAACCAGCACGAATTCAAGCGGGACGACCAGTACGACGAACTGAGGTCACGCATCCAATCCTTGAGCGACACGCCGGGATTGCATGATTCAAGTCTGCGATGTATCTTATACAAGGTTTGCAGAGCAGACACGGGGCTATGGCGCAGCTGGTAGCGCATCTCCATGGCATGGAGAGGGTCAGGGGTTCGAATCCCCTTAGCTCCACGATGAGGGTTTTCGATGAAAGTCGGAAGCCCTTTTTTCGTATGGTGAACCGCTGCCGAACCGGTGGCATGAACTGAGCCGATATGAACCAACCGCAACAGGCCATTGGCGCAGCACAGTCAATGTGACGGTATTCACGCAGAGTGAACATGTGTCGAAAGCCTTGCTGCCGTAGTCTGGAAACACGTCTTACACCACAGACGCACGAGTTGGAAAGGACCGCAATCATGGCAAATCTCACTGCGGAGATGAAGGAATTCCTCAACGGCAATCTGGCATGGGTCGCGACCATCGGCAAAGACGGCCATGTGGATCTCGGACCGAAGATGAGCATGTTCATCATCGACGACAATCACATCGGCTATCACGAGCGTACCGCCGGACAAATGTACCGTAATCTGCTTGATGGCAGCGAATTGGTCGTTGCCGTTGCGAACCTCGAACAGAGGAAAGGCTACCGTTTCCGTGGCAATGTCGTACTGCACGACAACGACGCGATTTACGAGGAACAGGTCAAAATCGCCGAGGAACGCGGCACGAAGAAGCCCATGACCATTCCGGTGTTGCAGATCACGGAAATCCAGGATCTGACACCGGGAGCGACGGCCGGAAAGACCATCGTCAAGGATTGACGATTATGGTCGGTTCACCAAACCCGTACGGGATGGTTGACCGATGGACCCGGTCCGATATGGCGGATTGAACGCTTTACAGCATGCTTTCCGTCATATCGGCCCAGTCATATTGGGCCATGTATTCGCCATGATACAGATTCACGGCGCCGGGTTCTCCCTTCAGGAAACGGAACAGGTCGCAGTTGAGCGCTTCCGTCTTGATTGCCACGCTGTCACGGCCGCGCACGATGATGTCATCTTGGCCGATCGGTTCCAACGTCGTCTTCAGATCGTGGATGAGATTGCGTACTTGGGTGCGGCGTGACGCCGAGTTGGAGGCATCCTCCCATAATGCGGTGATGAGTTCGCTGATGGAGCAGCGTGCACCTTTACGATGCACAAGATAGGCGAATAATTCCTTGGATTTGTTGCGATCGAACTTCAACGGTTCGCCGTGATGAAACACATCGAAATCCCCGAAACAGCGTACTGTGATACGTTCGTCGTTCTCCGACTCGATGGGGTTGCGCAGATTGGACAATGCGGTGCGCACATCATCCTCGCTGGCGGGTTTCAGCAGGAATCCACTGACGTACATACTGTGTGCCTCGAGCGCGTGCTCGGCATGGGCGGTAACGAAGATGATGTTAATGCTCTCGTTGCCGGCCTTGAGCTTTTGCGCCAATTCGATGCCATTCATGCCGGGCATTTCGATATCGAGAAACACCACGTCGAAATGGGTTCGGGAAGCCTCGTCCAACGCCTGTTGCGCCGACAGCGCCTTCATGCAGGTGCTGTCAGGCTCGACATCGCGCAGAATACGGCATAATGCATTGATCGCAAGCTGCTTGTCATCGACGATGAGGATGTTCATGCATTACCGCCTTTGGGAATGGTGATGGTCAGGGTCGTTCCGTGATCACTGGCGTATGTGAGGGAACCATTGCAGATGATACCCAACCGTTTGGCCACGCGATCCAGGCTGGCCGTGTGATGGTCGGCTTCTTCGGGGCATTCGGATTCGACATCGTCATGCACGCTGATGTAGTCAGCCACGTCATCGTGCCATACCTTGATGACGAGTGCCGGATCGTACGCGTATGGAAGATGGAATTTGACGGCATGCTCCACCAAAGGCTGCATGCTGAGTGGCGGAAGACGGAAATCCAATGTGCGTATGTTCCAGGATATTTTGATGCTGTGCGGGGTGTCGGTCTGCACCAGGCCGAGGTATGCCTTGACATGCTGGATTTCCTTGCGCACGGGCACCAGTTGGGATTCTCCGACAGCATCGATGTTGCCGCGCAGGTACACGGACAGCTCCTGCACGGCCTTTCTCGCCCTGGTGGAATCCTCCATGCACAACTCCTGGATGGCGGTCAGCGAATTGAAGATGAAATGTGGGTGCAATTGCTCGGTAAACAGCTTTGCCTTGCTCTCCGCCAATTCATGTTCGGCGAGGATTCGCCGTTCTTCGTTGCTTTGCCGTCGCAGAATGAACAGTATCATCAGGGAGAACGCGATGGCCGGGTACATCAACGTCAACGAATCATGGCGATTCTCCACGATTCCAGCGGCGATCGGTAGCATGAACAGGGCCAGCCATTGCAGCAGGACGTGCTTGGCTCCTCCGGCATTCGTGAGTGGCACCACCAGCAAGGAGACCAGCATCTGCAGTGCGGCCATGTCATCCGGCAGCATGTGCAGAGGCCCCCATGCGAACGCATTGCCTTCCCCGATGCGGAACGCCCAGCCGGTCCAAGGGTTGAGGATGATCAGCAGCATGTTCAAAACGCCCGGCGTGACGATGAGACCGGTGGTCGTACGCCTCGCTTTCGGGGAAAGATCCGTCGGCAGATTGGCACATGCCAGCAGAATGAAGCCGGTGACGGCCACAGGCCCCACCATGTACGTACCATAGTTGCCGATGTACGTCATCATGATGGAGAAAGTGTCGTCAAGACCGGTGAACCTCTGGGCCAGCAGACCTCCGAACGTGTTGACGGCGTGCAGTGTCAGTACCGCCGCGAATGCCATACGACTCCGGCGCGTATCATCGCCGAGCGCCACGGCGACGATCAGTACCGCAAGTATCGCCAGCGTGAAGATTCCGATGCTGGAATTAATCGTATTGCAAGCCATAAGGCCCCTTCTGCCCGAATGGGGTACGCTTGCGCACCCCCCTGACGAACCAGTATAGAAGAGGGTGCAAGACGGGGCATAAGAGCGTGTGGATTGCGGTGGATAACCATGATTCATCCACATATCCACAGAATCCGTCGAGCCGGTGGCATGGGCGGACAGGTTCTGCCATGCTGGGCTGCACGGGTGGACGATGACGACCATTCGGGGACATATAGACCAAAGAAGGTGAACCATGACATCTCGAACGACACGACGTCGATGGGCGGGCCTGGCAATGGCGACGCTCGCGGCGATGATCCTGCAGCCGGCGGCTCAGGCCACACCGCAATTGGCCGACCTGAAAGTCAAACAATCCATGAGCGTTCAGGCCGGCACGCAGGTGAGTCTTACAGGCAAGACATTGACGGCCATACCGTTGGCTTCCTACACCGCGGCCAACGTGACCGACGGCAAGATGGTCGGATATGACCTGACCACCATACCCGCGTTGCGCGATGCCATCGCGTCGGCGGCCAAGGATATCGGCGCCACGCAGAAAGACCTGAACGTCAACGGCACACTCGATCCCATGGTCTGGGTCGTCAGGACCCTCACCGATGCGAACACCCATCCATGGGGCGGCCGACTGCGTGATTTCTGCGACAGCCTCGCCAAACAGGACGCGTTCAAGCAACAGCAAGGCACGAAGTTCACGCAACTCAATGCCGCCGGAGACGCCATTTCAACCGGAGCAGTGCTGACCCCGGGCATCTACGCCGTCGTGGACCGCACTCCAGCCACCGTTGAGCAGCAATCCGAGTCCGCGTCAATCATGATGATGAACGGTACCGGCGTCAGCGGCGCAGACCAACTGATTACGGCGGATGGCAGCACCGTCGAACTCGGACAGGTCATCTACAAGCTTTCCGAAGTGGAAACACCCGACAAGCGGGTCAAGGAGGGCGACGCATGGAAAGAGGGAACCACCGAAGCCATCGGTAAGAACCTGACCTACCGCATCACGCAGAAAATCCCGAATTGGACCGGATACGAACACTACTACCTCGCACTGAACGATACCTTCGGCAAGGGCATCGACTATGCGGGATTACAGTCCATCACCGTTGACGGCAAAAGCCTGCCGACCGACTTCTACCATGAGACCATAGCCTCGAATACGGTCAGTTGGCTGTTCGGCGACGCACAAGGCGACGTGCTCGTCTCCGACGCTTCCAAGCAAGCCCTGCCGGTCGGGGCGACAATCGTCGTCACCTACACCGCGCGACTCAACGGAGACGCCGCCATCGCGCCACAATGCAACCCCAATTCCATCAGCCTCGAATACTCGCACAACCCGAATTCGTGGAACGACCATAACGATGTGCCCGGCAACGAAGTCAACGTCTGCACAGGCGCCGTGAACCTGAAGAAAGTGGACTCCGACGGCAAAGACCTCAGCGGTGCCGAATTCACCATTGCCGAAGGTGCGAATGGAGGAGACCCCCTGAAACTGATCCGCATCGACGACGGCACTTACCGTCTCGCCACGGACAAGGATGAGGCGAAACTGACCACCACGACGATCCTAGCCGGCAATGTAAGCATCAGAGGATTGAACGGCGAATACACCATCAGCGAAAAGAAGGCCCCGGAAGGTTTCTCATCACTGATGCTGCCAAGCGCCGTCATCAACGTACACGTCAACCAGCAACAGGGGACGTACGGCGTGGAAGTGAAATCCGACCCCAACAAGCTGATCAAACTTGACGGAACGCAAACCGTGACCGTCACCAACGTGCGATCGATAGTGCAAATGCCATTGACCGGTGCAGCCGGACTGACCGCAATCCTCCTACTGGCCGCGGCACTGCTATCCGGAGGCCTCACATTGCTGCGCATCACACGAGAATCCGCCGACCGATAGACGGAATTCGCAATGATGGACAAGCGGACAGGCAAGGCACGGCACAAGCATGAACCACCCTTGCGGCTACGCATACGCTGGCTTGCGGGAACGGCAATGCTGCTGGCCACGGCCCTGCTCGTTAGCCTTCCGCTCACCCTGCGCACCACCGACAATATCGAACAAATGTTCGACACGCGTGCGTATGCGAGCGCCGTGAACGATACGGCGCTCGCAATCATCACGCAGACGAAAACCAACGCGCGCCGGTACAATGAACGGCTCGCCGGCGGCAATGACCTCGAGTCCGAAACGGCACGGCAAACCGAAACCATACCGGAATACGCCCAACAGCTCGTCATACCGCCCAGCGATATCATGTCCACGATCGCATACCCGAGGTTGGGCATCAATCTGCCGATTCGTCACGGTGCCGACGAGAACTCGCTTGCGGCCGGCGCAGGACACTGGCAAGGAACATCGCTGCCCATAGGCGGCAAAGGCACCCATGCCGTAATCACCGCACATAGGGGATTGGCCGACAAACTCATGTTCACCAAGCTCGACCAAGCCAGGAAAGGCGATGAATTCACCCTCACGACACTAGACGAAACGCTTACCTACCGAGTGGAATCCATACGCACCGTCACCCCTGACGACGTAAGCTGGGTCAAACCGGAAACCGGGCAAGACAAGGTCACACTGCTCACCTGCACGCCATACGGCATCAACACACATAGACTGCTCGTCACCGGCACCCGCATACCCAACCACGATGAACGATCCCAAGACCCCGGATGCGCCATAGCCAACGTCCTTGCCTCGACGGGAGCGATACTTGCCATCATCTGGAGCGGCACCATCGCCATCATCCGCCACTACCGACGCATCTGGCGCAGACGCCCCCACGGATACAATGAGCATCATGATCGACGAAGTACTGTTCCTACGCCACGGAAGAACCGCCTACAACCTTGGCAGAAGACTGCAAGGCCAAATCGACATCCCCCTCGACATCGTCGGCCGATGGCAGGTGGACCAAAGCGCCTACGAACTTGCCCGCCGATACTACTGGGCGAAAATCACCAATCAGGCACAGCATCCCGAAACCCTGCAACAACCAACCGGACCGGACGCGCATCTCGCCGACCCGAACGAAATCACACAAGCGCCGGCATCGAAACGCCAGATGACCATCATCTCCTCCGACCTGTTCCGCGCACAACAGACCGCGCGCGCCTTCGCCAACCTGCTCGGCCTGCCCGTCGAATACGACTCCAGGCTACGCGAACGCAGTTTCGGCGAATGGGAAGGCATGACCCGTGAGGAAATACGAGAAGCCAACGCCCCGGACTACGACTCATGGCGCTCACATACCGGCGGAGAACTCAACCATGGCGTGGAAAGCCGCACCCACACCGGACAACGAGGAAGCCGGGCGGTGCTCGACATTCTTGACCGACACCGCGAAAACATCGTGCCGACCACACTGCTTATCGTCGGCCACGGATCCTGGATCGTAGCCACCATCGAAACACTGCTTGGCATGGACCCCGACAGTCTCAGCAACCTTGGCTCCATGCGCAACGCCTTCTGGTCACGCATGACGCCTGCCGGCGATGCGGAACGACCCCGATGGACACTTGACGAATTCAACCAAGGTCCGGCCATTGCAGCATTCACCGACTGGGAGAACGGACCCGACGACCTCAGAGGACCGAACATGCCGCAATGGAAACCGATCATGCAGTAAAGGGGCTCACGGACACACCCCGAGAAACCCCGATTCCACAGCCGGAACATGAACAGTCGGTTAACGTTTCACCTTGCGCATCGCAAATTCTGCGCATAGGACTATCCTTAATGAGGTTGTATGCCCGGTCACACGGTTTCCTGCCGCGGATCTCGGGCTACCGTACAGCGATAGAACGTCAGAAAGCGCGAAAGGCGGGTGAGAGACATGTTGAGAATGTTCAGAACGATTAACGGCCAAGTGGAACAGATTCAAAAACCTGAGAACGGCTCCTGGCTGTGCCTGTCCGAACCAACCGACGTGGAGCTCGCCAGCGTCGCCCAAGAAACCGGCATCGACCTGGCCGACCTGCGCGCCCCGCTGGATGACGAAGAGCGCTCGCGAGTCGATGTCGAGGATGATTACACGATGATCATCGTTGACATCCCGACCGTCGAGGAACGCGGCGGTCGTGACTGGTACGAGACCATCCCGTTGTCGATCATCATCACGCAGTCGATGATCATCACCGTCTGCATGCAGGACACCCCGGTGCTGCATCCGTTCATGGAAGGTACCATCCGCGGTTTCAACACGTACATGAAAACGCGTTTCATCCTGCAGATCCTCTACCGCAACGCCACCATGTATCTGCGTTACCTACGCATCATCGACCGCGAGAGCGACAAGCTCGAACTGAAACTGCGCCATTCCATGCAGAATCGTGAGATCCTCATGCTACTTGAACTGAGCAAGACCTTGGTCTACTTCACCACGTCACTCAAATCGAATGAAATCGTGATGGAGAAGCTAACGACCCTGCCCCGTATCAAGCAGTACCCGGAGGATGAGGATCTGCTCGACGACGTCATCACGGAAAACAAGCAGGCAATCGAGATGGCCAACATCTACAGCGGCGTTCTTGCGAACATGACCGACGCCTTCGCGTCGATCGTGTCGAACAACCTGAACAACGTGATGCGCATCTTCACCATCATCTCCATCACGCTGTCGATACCGACGTTGATCTTCTCCATGTACGGCATGAACTTCCAGCAAGGCATGTTGGGCATGCCGTTGTCCGACAAGCCGTGGGGCTTCGTGGTGATCATCCTGATCTCACTGGTGCTTTCGGGAATCGTCACTTGGTTCCTTACTCGTTCACGCATGTTCAAGTAGATTGTGCGTCACCGGCCGGTGGTCCCGCCGCCGGCGCATGATGGGTGTTCGGAAGGCGGTTACATGACGCACGGGATACGGAACATTGCGGCGATGCTGTGTGCCGCGTCGATTGTGGTTGGCGTGAGCGCATGCGGCACCTCCATCTCCGTGGTGACCAACGGCCAGGCGCAGGGGCCGACCATCACCATCGGCGTAGCCACCGATCAGCCGGGACTCGGCTTGCTGCACGGTAAGGATTATTCCGGGTTCGACATCACCGTAGCCCGATACGTCGCACAATACCTAGGATTTGCCGACAAGCAGGTCGTGTTCGCAAAGGTGATTCCCTCGACTCGCGTTTCGGCATTGACTTCGGGGGATGTCGATATGGTCGTGGATTCCTTCGCGACGAACACCGACCATGACGACGAAGTGACCTTTGCCGGACCGTATCTTACGGTACGTCGGGATTTGCTGATTCGTGCCGATGATAAGGATGGGATCCTGAGTGTCGATGATCTGGACGGCAAAACCGTATGCACGGCCAGGGGATCCATCTCCGGCTCCGATATGCGGAACCTGACCGACAAGATGACGGTCGAGGAACGTGACACCTATCCGCAGTGCGTCACGGCGCTGATGATAGGCGAAGCCGACGCCATCATCTCCGATGACGTCATTCTTACGGGACTTGCGGCCGACAGGGGAGGCGGCTACCTGAAGGTGGTCGGCGAACCGTTCGGCGAACAATCCTATGGCATCGCCGTCAGGAATGGTAAGAGCGAGCTGGTCGGACAGATTGACGCGGCACTCAAAGCCATGGTCGCGGACGGTTCATGGTCGAGTGCGGTGCAAGCCCTGAAGCAGGATATCGGATACACCGTCGACGTTTCGTCGAACCCGCCTACGGTGCGGCGGAAAAACTAATCTGCATGCCGCTTCTTGGATAATGATTATCGCCTTGCCAAGTGTCCAGTTGCGCGGCTAGTTTCATGCATTATGAATGACACCGAGAAAAGCGCACAGGCGCAGTCGAACGAATCCGCCGAGCCGTCGTTTCGCTACAATGCGAAGCTGGCTCAAGGCGTTGAGGAGAAATGGCAGAAGATCTGGGATGACGAGGGTACGTTCTGGGCGGCCAACGTCAACGGCGAGCTGAAGGATGGCAAGGGCCACAACGCGGAAGGCCGTCCATCCTACTTCGCCATGGACATGTTTCCATATCCATCGGGCAAGGGCCTGCACGTGGGCCACCCGCTGGGGTATCTCGCCACCGATGTGGTCAGCCGTTATCACCGCATGAAGGGTGAGAACGTGTTGCATGCCATGGGCTATGACGCCTTTGGCCTTCCCGCCGAGCAGTACGCCGTACAGACTGGCCAGCATCCACGCATCACCACCGAACAGAACATCGCCAACATGCGCCGCCAGTTGCATCGCATGGGTCTGAGCTTTGATAACCGTCGCTCCTTCGCCACCATCGATCCGGGTTATGTGCGTTGGACCCAGTGGATCTTCTCACGCATCTATGACGCTTGGTATGACGAGGAAGCCGTCAATCCGAGCGGTTCCAAAGGCTGCGCAAGACCGATCAGCGAGCTGGTCGAACAGTTCGAATCCGGTGCGCGCGCCATTCCGGGTTGTGAGGGCAGGTCCTGGGCCGACTTGAATGAAGCAGAACGGGCGGATGTGCTCAACGACTTCCGTCTGGCATACATCTCCAAGTCCCCGGTCAACTGGTGTCCGGGACTGGGTACCGTGCTCGCCAACGAGGAGGTCACCGCCGAAGGCAAGTCCGAACGAGGCAATTTCCCGGTGTTCCAGCGCGAGCTACGCCAATGGTCCATGCGCATTACCGCCTACGGTCACCGTCTGATCGAGGATCTCGACGGCATCGATTGGCCGGAAAAAGTCAAGCTGATGCAGCGTAACTGGATTGGCGAGTCCCATGGCGCCTCCGTGCATTTCACCGTCGAAACCCCGAACGGTATCAGGGACATGGAGATCTACACCACTCGTCCCGACACTCTGTTCGGCACCACATTCGCCGTCGTGTCTCCGGAGCACCACCTGCTCGCCGATGTCCCCGACGAGTGGCCTGCCGAAACCCCGGAGAACTGGAAGGGTGGCTATGCCACTCCGGTCGAAGCCGTGCAATCCTACCGTCTGGCTGCCGAAGCCAAGACCGCCAAGGACCGTGTCGACGAGGCGGGCGAAAAGACGGGTCTGTTCACTGGCCTGTATGCCATCAACCCGATTACCGGAGCCAAGCTGCCGCTGTTCACCGCCGATTACGTGCTCATGGATTATGGCACTGGTGCCATCATGGCTGTGCCGGGTGGCGATCAGCGTGACTATGATTTCGCCGTCAAGTTCGGTCTGCCGGTCATATATACCGTCAAGCCGCTGCCGGAATCCGGCGATGACCTGGCCGACTACGAGGGCAAGGCTCCGTTCGTCTCCCACGACGGCATCGTGATCAACTCTTCCGTAGCGTCCACCAAGGCCAAGGGCGATGCCCTGAGTCTCGACGGTCTGCGCGTCGACGAGGCCATTGGCAAGGTCAATGCATGGCTTGAATCCGCAGGTGTCGGCAAGGGCACCGTCAGCTACCGTCTGCGCGATTGGCTCTTCAGCCGCCAGCGCTATTGGGGCGAGCCGTTCCCGATCGTCTACGGTGAGGACGGCACCCCGCATCTGCTGCCCGACGAACAGCTGCCGATCAACCTGCCGGATGTGCCGGACTACAGCCCGAAGACCTTCGACCCCGAAGATGCCGAATCCAACCCGGAAGCACCGTTGAGCCGCAATGAGGATTGGGTCAAGGTCGAGCTTGATCTGGGCGACGGCAAGAAGACCTACTACCGCGACACCAACACCATGCCGAACTGGGCCGGCTCCTGCTGGTATTACATGCGATACCTCGATCCGACCGACACCGAACACATGGTGGAGAAGGACGAATACGATTACTGGATGGGCCCGAACCACAACGAGACCACCGGCAAGGCCGGTGGCGTGGACCTGTACATCGGTGGCGTGGAGCATGCCGTACTGCATCTGCTGTATTCGCGTTTCTGGCACAAGGTGCTCTTCGACCTCGGCTTCGTCGACTCCGCCGAACCGTTCCATAAGCTGTTCAATCAGGGCATGATCCAGGCCTATGCCTACACCGACGACCGTGGCCAGTACGTGCCGGCCGCCGAAGTGGTGGAAGGTCCTGCCGATGCCAATGGCGAACCGACCTTCACCTGGAACGGCGAACACGCCAACCGCGAGTTCGGCAAGATGGGCAAGAGCCTGAAAAACATCATCACCCCGGATGACATGTACGAGAACTACGGCGCAGATACCTTCCGCCTATACGAGATGGGCATGGGACCGCTGGCCGAATCCCGTCCGTGGAACACCCGCAACGTGGTCGGCTCCATGCGTTTCCTGCAGCGTCTGTGGCGTAACGTCATCGACGAGACCACCGGTGAGGTTCGCGTCAGCGAGGGTGACCTCGACTCCAAGACCCTGAAACTCCTGAACAACACGATTGCCGACGTGACCGTGGAAATGGAGGCCATGCGCCCCAACACCGCCATCGCCAAGCTCATTGTGCTCAACAATCATCTGACTGGCCTTGATGATGTGCCGCGTGCCGCCATCGAACCGCTGATTCTGATGCTTTCGCCGATTGCACCGCACATCTGCGAAGAACTGTGGAACAGGCTCGGCCATGACGAATCGCTGGCCCATGCCGACTGGCCTAAGGCCGATGAACGTTATGTCGGCCAGGACACCGTTACCGCAGTGGTGCAGATCAAAGGCAAGGTGCGTGCCAAACTCGAGGTCACTCCGGATATCGATCCGAAGGAGCTTGAGCAGATGGCCCTCGAAGCGGTCGCCGACCGTCTTGGCGGCAAGGAGCCACGCAAGGTGATCGTCAAAGCGCCGAAGATCGTTTCGATCGTCCCCGCGGAATGACGACCGAAGGCCTTCGAAAGGACTGAATCGTTCTCCCGCTTGGCGACACGCCGAGCCTGTGGATAACTGACGTCCTTCGACCACAAGGGCCGTTTCGACTGGACAAACGCCCATGACTCCATCAGCGTGGAGTCATGGGCGTTTTCGTTATCAGAAAGAAGCATATGGGCGCAGCCGCACCGATGACGCGGCTGCAACGGTTGAATGCTCCCGAAACAACGTCAAGGCCTGAGCCTCATCCGTCTGCGCACTGTCCTCAACCCGCACGATCGTACGCCCGGGCATCATCGCAAGTGCGGCGTGCCGTTGCAGCCAAACCATCACTGGCCGATTTGGCGGGTGTCCAGCCATCAGACTCCGAAGAGCCGATCAATCGCAGCCGAAGAGATAAGCCACGCATCATATTTCAGCCGATTCATGCGGTCATTGCGATGCTGACCTTGACCTGCGCGTTATGCGCAAGCCTGACCATGCTTATCCAACAGGCGACCCACTATGCACAACTGCAATCCACGCAACCCACGGTACGGCAAACCGCACATCCTTCATCCGGCGCGTCGCCGTCGGCATCCGCCTCATCCGCACAGCCGGATACGGCACGATCCGAATCGACCGATACCGATCCCACTTCCGACCTTCTTGACCTCAATACCGCAGGCTTGGAGGAACTGCAGACGCTGAAGGGAATCGGTCCGGTTACCGCGCAACGCATACTTGATTACCGCATGCAGTTCGGTCGTTTCGACAATGTGGATCAGCTGATGGAGGTCAAAGGCATCGGAAGCAAGACGTTGGCCAAATTCCGTGATCAGGTATGTGTGCGATGAACGGGAAAGGTCGGTGGTCCGAACGTGAGCGAGGCAGCAGGGACCGGCGCCTGTTGCCCGTGACAGTGCTGAGTTGGTCGGCAAGTCTTCTCACGCATGCTGTGTTCTCAATGATGACGGCGAACGGGACACACGCCGGTCCGCTACTGATCACCATCATATTGCTGATGGTTGTGGTGGCCGGTGTGGGATTGGCGTCGTTGAGACTGCGCGGCCCGAACGCCACCAAGCTGATGGCTTGGCACAGTGGTGCCATGGTATGCATCGCCGCCGTGCTGGCATGCTCCTGCACCGCACTGACCTATGATCTTGTGCAGTGGAATGACGTGTCCTCGTCGCTGGCGAGGAAGGGAACAACGCCGGTTACGGTGCGGCTGCATGTCGTTTCGCCGACGGTTGCCTCGAACAGGCGCGCCAATGACTGCCAAGCGGATGCCGTATTGCAAACCGTGACCGAAGGCCAACTCGTTCGGGCATCGGCCAGTCGTATACGGGTATACGCCGATCAGCCCGACTGCGCCATGTTGCGGCAGGACGGCACATACCAGTTGGACGGCATGCTGATGCCATCCGACTATGGCAGCATGCCGATATGGCTGACCGACGTGGACGACATTCGGATGATTCGCGCGCCGAATGCCGTCTTCCGTCTTGTCGATGTGATGCAACGTTCCTTTTTCATACAGACCGGCAGGCTTTCGGATCAGGGCAAGGTGCTGGTTCCCGGGCTGACATTGGGCATTCTCGGACAGGATTACGTGCCGACGGAAGACTCGACCGATGGATCCGGCATCGATGCCACCTATGCCGGCCGATTGGAGGATGATTTCCGGAAATCGGGAATTCTGCATCTGATGGCGGTCAGCGGCGGCCATCTTGCCGTGGTCGCCACGCTGGTCCGTACGATTTGCGCGTTTTTCGTAATACCACGAAGAATTACGGCAATACTGATTGGTCTTTCCTACATTGCATTGTCCTGTTGCATGTTTCCTTCGGATTCCGTCTTCCGTGCGTTACTGATGGGACTGGCCGGCGCGACCTGTCTGTTTGTAGGACGGCGTGGGCAGGCGCTAAGTACCTTATGCTGGACCGCTATGGGCGTGTTGCTTATCCAGCCGTACATGTCATATAGCTTCGGGTTTGCACTTTCGTGTGCCGCGGTGCTGGGCATAGTGCTGTTCGCGGACCGTATGACCGATTGGCTGAAAGCGATGTTGCCGCTATTCGTGGCACAGGCTGCAGGCATGACCATCGCCGCACAACTGTTCACCTTGCCGTTACAGGTGCTGATCGAACCGGAGCTGCCGGTATTTTCGATTCTGGCGAATCTTGTGGTCTCACCTGTCGTCGGTTTTTCCACGTTGGCTGGACTGGCATCATTGGCCTTGTCTTGGATACTGCCCGACATCGGGTTCGTGCTGGCGTGGCTATCCGGTTGCGGCACCGCAATCATGGAGATCGTATCGTTGCATTTGGGATCGGGCAATCACGCCACCATCCCATGGGCCGGCGGCATACCAGGCGCGATGTTGGTTCTGGCGGTCGAGTTGGTCTGCGCTTGTTCGGTATGGTTGATGCGTCGCATCGCAAGACGCGCGGGAACGCCGGAACAGGGCATGCCCGGTCGTCGTATGCTGAGCAATCCCATGGATCGATTGCGCCTGTGGGGTACGCTTACGTTCGCCGCGTTGAAAAACATGCATTGGGATGCCGGCTGATGATGGCACGCTTGTCCACCGATGCGGCGAGATTGAATACTATGCCGAAAACATCCGCAACGAATACGCCATTCCACATCGTCTTTGGCGGGGATTCGTATCTGAATGAACAGACGGTGCGCGATCAGTGTGTTGCCGCGCAACGCAAGTATCCTGATGCGGAACTGATCGAATTGGATGCAATGGGCGCGGATCATTATGCTTTCGACGAAGCGGTGAGTCCTTCGTTGCTCAGCGATCGGGCGATCGTGAAAATCGTCAACCTGCAAGGCGCCGACGAAAAGCTTGGTGATGCCATGGTCGAATATTGCAGGCAGGCATGCAAGGATCCCACGGACTGCAGCATTGTCATCTGCCAGCATGAAGGCGGAGTCAAAGGCAAACGACTGGTGGATCAGCTCACGAAGGCCGGAGCCGACAAACAAGTCGTGCCCGATCTGAAAAAGGCCGACGCCAAGCTCAACTTCGTCATGCAATGCTTCGATCGTAGAAACCGTCGTGTGGACCCGATGGCAGCACAGCAGCTCGTGGCCGTACTCGGCGAGAAAACCGGTGAGCTTGCTGCGATGGTCGCCCAGCTGTGTTTTGATTTCGACGACGATCCAATGGGATTGAATCGTGTGAACCAGTATCTTGATTCCAACCCGCAGGTCACTGGTTTTGTCGTAGCCGATCAGGCCATGGCCGGTCGTTCCGCCGATGCCATCATCGCCATGCGATCAGCGGTGGAGCAGGGCATCGATCCGATTGCGCTGATCGGAGCCCTTGCCATGAAGCTGCGTACACTCGCCAAAGCGTCGGCTGTGCGTGCCGGTACCATTTCTCAAGCAGAGGCGAAAACGAACCCGTGGGCACTCAAGAATGCCACACGGCAACTTCCCGGATGGACTTCGGCAGGTCTGGGCCGATGCATCCAGATGCTTGCATGGGCGGACGAGCAAAGCAAAACCAGTGGAGGAGACCCGGTCTATGCGCTGGAACGCTCCATCGAACTCATTAGTCAAAAAGGACGGATCAACAGGTCATGAACAGTAACGGCATCGCCATGATGGTCGAGACCGGCGACGATATGCGCGCAATCGGCGAACGGTTGTCAAAACTGACCCACGGAGGGGATGTGGTGCTGCTTTCCGGGCCGCTTGGTGCCGGCAAAACCACATTCGCGCAAGGTTTCGGCGCGGGGCTCGGCATCACGGAGCCCATCGTGTCTCCGACATTCACCATTGCACGCGAGCTTGAGGGACGCTTCTCCGATGGGTCTTCCGCACATCTGGTGCACGTTGACGCCTATCGTCTTGGAGGCAATGCCTACGCTCCCGGACAGGATGCCGTGGGCCGGCTGCTGGATGAGCTCGAATCTCTGGGACTGGATGAGGAGTTGGAGAATCCAAGCGATAATACGGTAATTCTTATGGAGTGGGGCGAGCAGATGGCTGCGGCCCTTGCGCCGGAACGGTTGGAAATCCATATCGACAGACCGGTCGATGTCGACACGGCTGGGGATGACAGGGAACTGACCGGCGACGGCGTGCGCATCGTCACCATGATTCCAATCGGCGCGGCCTGGAGTGGCTTCGATTTCGCAAACGGATCCCGCTGATAGTTGTTTTGGCCGCTTCTAGCGTCGGTTGTACAGTATCTAGAGGTTTGGCACAAGGAGTTCTTGAAAATGCAGACACTGGTGATTGACACCTCGTACGGTTCCACGGTCGGCGTGGTCGGGCATGAGCCCATAGTGGAGACCGATTCGCGTACGCATGTCGAGAAACTGCAGGTGAACATCGCCCATGCCGTCGAACAGGCGGGACTCAGACCCGCGGATATCGAGCGCATCGTGGTAGGCATTGGCCCGGCGCCGTTCACGGGACTCCGAGCGGGCATCGTAGCGGCCAAGGCGCTGGCATTCGCCACCGGAGCCGAACTGGTGGGACAGGATGCGCTTTCACCGCAAACGCAACTGGTCGATGAATACGCCAGTGATGACGCGTGCCATCTGACGCTTGCGATCAACGATGCCCGTCGTCGGCAACTGTACTTCATGCTGATGGATTCGGCACGGGGGAGCGCCATGCCCCGAACATTGGTCGGCATGGACATCGACTATCCGCAATCCATCGTGCGACGGGTCGATGCCGCGGTTGAACTGCTGCGAGCGGATCGTCCGAACGTACGGTATGTGGTCGACGTTGTAGGCCATGGCGCTTCGAAATACGCTACGACATGGGATTCGCTGGCTGCGCTCGGCTCCGTGTCCGACGATACGCTGCTTGATAAAGGAGCCTACGGATTGGAACGGTTCGCCTCATTCGCCACATCCGACGAGTCGCTGGCCCGTCCCGTTCCCGTTGAACCGCTGTATCTTCGACGTCCTGACGTATCCGTACCGAATCCGCTCAAGCATGTGCTCAACCATGCCGGTGCCGATAAAACGGAGTGATGCAGCGAATATGATTGTCGATCATACGCAGGTTGAACAAGATGCGGCCATCAGACAGATCGTCGCACTGGAGGCTGATCTGTTCGGTCACGGCGCCTGGAGCGAACATTCGGTCCGGCAGGAACTCAATGCGCCGGCACGTACTTACCTGTTGGATATTGAACCGTCAGATGACGATGGGATTCCGATCGTTCGCGGCTATGCCGGCTTCTGGTATGACGGTGATGATGCGGAGATCATGACCATCGGCGTCGGCAGGCCGTTTCAGCGCAGGGGAATTGCGGCGATGCTCCTGCAATCCTTGATTGAATCGGCTAAACGGCAGGGTGCGAAACGCATGCTCTTGGAGGTGCGCGTCGACAATGTGCCGGCATTGGGATTATATGAACGTTTCGGTTTCACCAGGATGGGTCTGCGCAAACGGTATTACCAGCCCGAAGGAATCGATGCCTACACCATGAGTCTCGATCTTGAGCCACGAACCATCGGCTTCCAACCACAGAACTAACGGAGTGTCCAACCAATGAGCGAACCAATCGTACTCGGTATCGAATCCACTTGCGATGAAACCGCTGCGGCCGTAGTGCAGGGCAGATCGCTGATCTCCAACGTCGTGGCCTCATCCATGGACGACCATGCGCGCTACGGCGGTGTGATTCCGGAAATCGCCTCACGGGCGCATGCCGAAGCTTTCGTACCATGCGTGTCGAAGGCTCTGGCCGACGCCGATATGACGCTGTCCGACATCGACGCCATCGCCGTATCCGCGGGCCCTGGTCTTGCCGGTTGCCTCGCCGTCGGCGTTTCCGGGGCGAAAGCGCTGGCTTGGGCCGCGAACAAACCGATCTATGGCATCAATCATGTCATTGGGCACATCGCCGTCACCCAACTGCAGTTCGGCCCGTTTCCCAAGGACACGCTTGCGCTGATCGTGTCAGGTGGCCACACTTCGCTGCTGCACGTTGAAGATGTGGCCCGGCACATCGATGTGGTCGGTACCACCCTTGACGATGCCGCCGGCGAATGTTTCGACAAAGTGGCACGACTGCTCGGTTTCCCCTATCCGGGAGGCCCGCATATCGACCGTCACGCCCAGTCGGGCGACCCACATGCCATCAAGGTGCCGCAGGGACTCACCCAAGGCAAAGCCGGAAGGCAACACCCATACGACTTCAGTTTCTCCGGGGTCAAGACCGCCGTCGCACGTTGGATTGAACAGCGTCAGACCGCAGGTCTTGAGATTCCCGTCGACGACGTGTGTGCTTCGCTGGCCGACTCCGTTGCCACCGTGCTTGCCGAAAAAGCCATGCGAGGCTGTGAACAGTATGATTCCGGCACACTGATTGTCGGCGGTGGTTTTTCCGCGAACTCCCAGTTGCGTGCCAAACTGTTGGAAGTCGGCAAGGAACGGGGGGTCGAGGTTCGTGTTCCCCGTATCAAACTATGTACCGACAATGGTGCGATGGTGGCCATGTTGGGTGTCAATCTGGTCGAGGCGGGAGTCAAGCCGTCCGCTCCGGATTTTCCGATCGACTCCGCCATGCCTTTAACCAGAATTTCCATGTGACACGCTGAGGTTTTGCAGTAGCACTATTCCGGAGTATCATCTTCATCTTGTGCACAGCGCATTCCTGCGTAGCTCAGTTGGCAGAGCATCCGACTGTTAATCGGACGGTCACTGGTTCAAGCCCAGTCGCAGGAGCCATGGTAGGAGCCCTTGGTTTCCAAGGGTTTCGCTCTTCGGGCGGCCCTCTGCGGAAGGGGCTGCGGATGGGCCGGGGATACACAGTTGGACACAGATTCGCATATTCGTCGGGACACGTCGTGGGGACGGGGTTTGCGTCCGACATTGCGGCGTGTCGCAGGGATGGCCGCGAAGCCATAGGGGGTTACGTCGGGAACGTCTCCGCAGTCTCCTGTATCTCGATATCCGAAACGTGCCGTTCCATATCCCGAGATTTTTCCAATATTCACAATATTTTCACGAAAACTGTGGATTGAGGCTCACCAAAACCTCATTTGAGCCTCAATTGAGCCTCAGCTAGACAGCATGTCTAATTTCAAATCGGCTTCATGGAGCCGTTTTCAGAGGGTCGTGATGTCACGCTTCGGTCACACGATGTCACAACGATGTCACGCTTCGGTCACAACGATGTCACAACGATGTCACTATATAACAAAACTAAAAGAAGATTATTATTCGCTTACGCTCATAACAATCTGAGAAAGTTTTTCGATTTCGTGCTAGATTCGACCTCGATGACGCCGAACGGCTTGACAGCCACACCGGAACCCACACCGGGAACGGCAGGGGAATCCAAGCCAGATCATCGAAGCTCCGACGACCGGAGCCCAGAGCAAACGAAAGCCCCTCCACTAGGACCTGACACCTAGCGGAGGGGCTTTCCTCGTATTCGGGGCCAATTGCCCTTACCGTTCGAACTCGCCGTTCAGGTACCTGCATTCGAAATCGTCCGTGGCGCATCCGGTCGAAGTCGTGTCCTCCTCGTCCCCGTAGCCCGTGACGGCGCTCCGATAGGTGGACACCGTGGAATCGTAGTGGGCGACGGCCGCCGCGATGACTCCAGCACCGACTGCCATGAGGACCATGACGCCCGCGAGAATCGGATACACCGCATTCCTGGCCCCGGTACGCCTCCTCGTATAGGCCACGGCCTCCTCCTTGACCTTCGATTCGATCTGAGCCTCGTCCAAGCCTTCCTGCGCGTGTCTCTCGTATAGGCCGTCCAGTGTGGGCTGGTCCCCGCCTCCCTCGTCAAGGCGTTCCATCTCATAGGCCGTCCTCCAGTCGATGAGACCGGAACGGCGGATACCGTTCAATACGGCCGACTGGATGACAGCCCCGAGTATCGCGATGCCCGCGATGCCGGCGAAGACGTATGCGAATATCATGGTTTCCTTCTTTCTTCCTGTTTGTGTACGACCCGTCTCGTGGCGGGTCGTTTTAGAACATTTGTTCTAACGGTTGTATTATCGGTATCCGGGGTCCGAACATGCGTTCGAACGAGGATATGAGAAAGGCCGCACGCCCGTCTTGCCCGAGGAGTGTGCGGCCTTGTGTGACACGACACCAAGGAGGTGTGCGCATGGACTAGCTTACTACCGTTGCGTAACGCCGCGTGCCTCGTCCATGATGGCGAAGCCGTTGGGCAGTCCGAGGATGCGGGCGATCTTGTCGATGTCGTCGGTGGTCCATGCCTGTTCGCCCCTGAAGCGGGTGCTCACGTATGACTGCGACTTGCCGATGAGGTAGCCCATCCTGTTCTGGGATATGCCCTGCGCCTTCATCCTGTTCCTTATGGTTTCCGCTATTACCTTCGTTATGCCGCTAGTTTCTGGCATTTCATCTTTTCTTACCATGTGGAACATGTTATCGCATTTGCGATAACTAGGGAATGGCGACACGCCGATAAAACCGTAATATAGGACCGATTGGACGAAACGCCTACCGCATATGAATTGACAATCAGACAAACCCGAGTATTATCAATATCAGCAAACACCGCAAATGCGGTAGCCGAAAGGATGAAGAACATGACTTCAATGAACACCGCCATCTCTCAGGCGATTCGAGTGCAGGCCGCACGCGAAGGAATCTCCCTGAGGAAGATTTCCAAGGAGATCGGCATGGGCTACACGTCCTTCTGGTCCCGTCTCGGAGACGAGCAGTCTTGGAACACCGACCAACTGTCCCTCCTTGCCAAGGCATTGCACCTCGACAGCGCATGGACCCTCATCTCCATCGCAGAGGAGGAACGCGCGAAGCTCGACGACCAGACGCTCGTGGTATAGGAGAACGCCATGAACTTGGATGAATTTAACAGCCACTTCAAGAACCCGTCCATCCTCTACTGCGATAACCGGATTGACGAGTTCACGTCCACCGTGGAAGCCACGCTCTTCAGCGCGAAAGTCGAAACCGGCGCAGACGGTCCGATGGTCGTGCTGACCGCATACGCCGCCGATTCAGACATGGACACGGACCGCATCGTTTGGCGGCTCAAACCCAACACGGTGCGCCGCTTGCGGAACTGGTTCAACAAGATCGTGATGCAGGTGGACGGCGATGACGCGAAGAAGGAACTCGACGCGCTCTCCAAGTACGCGCAGAACATGGGAGACTCCAATGAGTGAGATCACCAGAGCATATAAGCGTGAATGGCTTTTCGACAACGGTTACATGAAGGTCGTGGACGGGACTGAATATCTCAGTCTCAAGGCCATGCACCTACTGACCGGGGTCAGCCCCGAACGGTGGAAGGACGAAATGTCCAAGGCAACCAAGAACGGCATGCGATTCCGGAAGAGCATGATACAGGACGTGCTCAGAGGGGCGAAAGAGATTCAGGCACGACTCGGCACGAACGATTTAGTCGAGATTCTTTACGCGGAGGCAACCATATGAGCGATGATATCGTTGAGGTCCCGTTCAACGGGAGCGTGATGATCGCGCAGAAGTTGGATGACGGGGAGATCTATGCGGCGTTGAAGCCGATCTGCGAAAACATCGGGATTACATTCAACGGCCAGAGGGAACGGCTTAACAGAACGCCTTGGGCAGTTGTGCGTATGATACGCACAACTGGTGCTGACGGTAAACGGTACGACATGATGGCTGTCAGCCGGAAGACGCTGACGATGTGGCTTGCGACCATCGACACGAGCCGTCTCAAGGACGAACGGGCCCGCCGTAACGTGACCGTCTACCAGCAGGAAGCCGCCGAGGCCCTCGACCGGTATTTCCATGAGGGTGGCGCAATCCGCACATACGATTCCGACAGTGATGCGGACATCATGGCCCGAGCGTTGTTGGTGGCGCAGAAAACCCTCGAACGTAAGAACCGTGAACTCCAAGCCAAGACCGATCAGATCAAGGAATTGGAGCCGAAGGCGAAGGCGTTGGATGATTTCACCAACGTGCCCGACGTCCTACTGGTCAGAGAGACGGCGAAACTGCTTTCGAACGCGGGTCCGCCGATCGGCGAGAGGGAGTTGTGGAAGTGGCTTGACCAGCATGGTTGGGTGTACTGGCATGCCGGAACATGGTGGGCGGCTTCGGAACGCGTCAAGGCCGGGCATCTGGTCATGGTCGAGTCAAGATCGCATGGCCAACGTGGTGACGGTACGCTTTTCGCCTATGCGCCGACCGTCAACGTCACCCGTAAGGGATTGGCACTGTTGCACAGGCGCCTCGGAGAACGGACGTTGGAAGCCGCGCTCGGGGACTGAACAGGTAGGAGTCACATGATGAAAAACCGCAGGACATTGACGGACGCGCGAAACACCATCGCCAACCGTCCACGCAAATGGCGTAGGCCAGTGCCTTGCCCGATCTGCGGCGGTAAGGACATCAGATTCCATACCTACGGTTACGGCTTCGACCGAATCACCTTGCAGATACTCCAGTACTGGAACGTCGCATGCGCTGGGTGCCGTCGCTCTGCCGTCATCCTCACCAAACACACCGACCGTAAAGAGGCAATCCGCACATGGAATTACCTCGCCACCGACTACCCGAAAGCAAAGGAGAATACGAAATGATTAGAACCATCACCGCAAACGTGGAATCCCGCAAAATCGCCAACGACCTCACCGTGATCAGCTGGGATGACGACAAGTATGGGGAACCCACCGAAGAGAACATCCTCAAGGCACTCAAGGACTACACCTTCGACGGCATAGAGGACGTGATCGACACTGACGATTCCGTCGAAGAATACCTCAGCGTAAGCAACATCGAAGAAGCCGAGGACTAGTCATGATCGACGAACAGGAATTGCAGAAAGCCTTGGATGAGCTGGACACTCACGTAAGGACGGTCAAGGCTCACATGCGAGAGTTTGAGGACAAATTTAATGAACTCACCATCGCCGCTGCCGCACCCATGCCGACACTGCCGGACAAGCCAGGCTTCTACCTAACACAGCGGCATACGGTACTGCGGCGGCACCACGATGGAGAGTGGGAGATGTTCGACAACTCTGGATCACTAAGGCGCGTTTACTGGGGAGAGCAGGGCCTCTGCTCGGAACTCGGCCCCGATGCCTTCCCGCTGGTCCCCCTCGAAGATGTGCAGTTGACTTCTTCGAAAGGGTAGATGATTCTTCCCATGACGGCCCGCAACCCCGTCATGGGACCATACTTCGCCAATCCACTCAGATAGGAAAACCCTAGGGAAATCCCCTCTGATGTCCACGTTCACCGGATTGGCAAGGCATGCGACGGCCCATCCATCGCATGGCAAACGGTCCGACCCACGATTACATACACAGTCGGACCGTACACGCCCAAGGCAGTGTGCGGCTGCACCCGGACGCATCCCATGTCGTCAGCATCTGGCCATCAATGCTATATGCCTCCTTTCTATTGAGACGACGGAATGCACATGGTTCGAATCCATGCTTGGGCACTGGTCCCCATAGGGCCCACACCACCACACCATTCAAGGAGCATCATGAACGACCGGAACGAGAACCCGCTACTGGACTGCATCGACCCCACCAAGGCCGTCACCATCCGCGATTGGCTCACCCAAATCCACCATCCCGCAGAAGACCTCGAATACGCGGCCACACGATACGGGCGGAAAGTGTACGACGCATACCTGCGCTTGCACAGGACGAAACCGTACACGCTCCGTATCGGCGGCTCTGGCCCGGTCAAGGTGTATTTGCCATCCGACCGGCCGCTCCTCGCCGACATCTACACGGCATGGCATGAACAGGAACGCCGCCGAAGATCGGCGCTCAAGGAATAAGCCTTGCGGCATGCCGTCAACGCCACCCATGGAACCCGTTTCCTTTCTTCAGTTTTCCGGGACATGGGAACGATGGGCGGGCCAGACGGATACCTTTTCATCCCGTCGTTCGGCGCGTACTCTCCGCCGTCAAACCTTCCCAGCGGCATGCCGCCACCAGCTTTCACCCATATACCAACGAACAATCAAAGGAGAAAATCCCATCATGCTGCTTCTCATACTGGCGTTCATCATCGCCGCCATCGCCACCATCGCATCCATCAACTTGGCGTCGAAAAAGGCCGCCGCGATCACATTGGCAGTCGGATGGCTCATCGCCATCTTCACATTCTCGTTCAGCTGCCTCTACAGTCTCGACGTGGGCGAAGTCGCCGTCATCCAGAACTGGGGCGGCAGCATGGCTGGAAGCCAATCCGAAGCCGGATTCCACGGCAAGGCCCCATGGCAGAAAGCCATCAAATTCGACACGCGCAACAACCTCATCAACTTCTACGGTTCGACCGACTTCAAAGTGAAAGGCGGCAGCGAGGACGGCAAACAGGTCACCATCAACGACAAAAGCGGGGCGAAAGCCGACATCGACATTCAGGTGAACTATTCGCTGAACCCCGAAGCCGCGGAGAAACTGTACGAGGATTACGGCACGCAGGAGAACTTCGTCGAAAAATACGTGTCCAACGATCTACGTTCCGTAACCCGTGAAACATCCGGCAAATTCGACACTCTGACCATGCTCACCGACCGTTCCCAGTTCACGAAGGCCGTACAGGAATCCCTATCGAGGAAATGGAAAAGCATGGGCCTGATCGTGGAACAGGTGTCCGTACAGGATGTCCGTTACCCGGATTCCATCACCAAAAGCTATGCGGAGGCGCAGGCGGCCGAAGTGAAACGCCAGAAAGCCCAGAACGATCAGGAGACCGCGAAGGTCGAAGCCGAAACGAAGAAGATCAAGGCCCAAGGCGAAGCGGACGCGAACCGTGTGCTCAACGATTCGCTGACCGACAACGTACTCAAGCAGAAGTACATCGACGCCCTATCGAACGCGAAGAACCTTACGGTCGTCCCGGATGGCAGCGTTCCGATGATTCAGACCAAGTGAAAGGGCAGCCCATGACAGTCACGGCATCGGCGCCCATCGGGTTGGGGGAGGCCGCAGCCTATCTGGGTATGAACCCGCAACGCCTACGCATCCTGTGCAAGGCGGGGCAGGGCCCTAAGTTCACGGGAGGCGGATTCCACAAGCGTTCCTACTTCACGAGGGAGGATTTGGACGCTTGGCTTGAAAAGCAGACCGGCCCGCAGACAGACAAGCATTCGAACTCGACGACCGCGTGCGAGGCCCATTCCAAGCCGGGGGAGGGGACTCTTCATACCGCGAGGAACCCCATCCCGGAAGCGTTGAGAGGCATCCGGTTCACACCCCATCCCACGCCGAAGCCGCCCATGCTGGTCGAAAGGAAACCAACCCCATCAGATACCGGCACGGTGGACATCCGACTCAACGGGAGAAGCGTCATCCTCGCCGGATTGGACGGCGCACGACTCAACATCCACCAACTATCCGGACGGGAAGCGGCAACGCTAACCGACCTGATTCCCTTTCTCCACGACGCTTTGACCCTCTACTCGACCAAACACAAGGAGACCAATGAAACCACCCAGTGAAGACCCGCAGCTCGTCCTCAACGTCGAAGAAGGATTCCTCACCAAACAGGAAGCGAAGGAACATGTACACGAAACCAACGAGACCACGTTCAACCGTGACTATGGAGACCTCGGCTTCATGCGCGGCGGCAACAAGACATTCCGCAAATACGACCTGTACAAGCGGACACTCGAAATACAGGAAGGGTTGAGATGACCAGACTGCTCACCGGCAAGGATTTACGCCACATCGAAATCGGCACCCACCTCATCTCGGTCAACGCGTACGACGTAGGCGAAGTTGACGACCTGATCGACGCCGCAGCCGACAGTATCGACACTATCTACAAGGAAAACGTTCGACTCGCCAAGAAATGCGCCGAACTGGAAAACGAGATCAGCAGCCTGATAGCCGACCTGAACTTCACCAAATACGCAAACCTCAGCAATCCAGTCAAGGAGAACCCGAATGTGTCAGAAGAAAACCGAACACGATTGGATGGATTACTCGGTTGACATTTCCCTACTTCGCGCACACAGGCCGGGAGAGCCAATGCCGCGATTAGGGCGGACGGAGGAACCAGTCAAGAAACCCGTCGAACCAAGAAAGGAGAAACCGGTGGGAACCAGCACAGGCAAGGAACAGCAAGGCGAACATGCCTGCCAACGAATCCTCGACTACTGGCTGGGCTTCATGGACGAGCATGACCGTCAGCCGACGACCCGCGAAGCCAAGGCGGCATTGCATGTCAGCAACGACACTCTCGCCCGCCATCTGGAAAAACTCCGCAAGAAAGGCAAGTTGCCTCCATCACGTAAGCCGGGCCATATGAAAACCACAGGCGAAGACTACGTGAATCCAATCCGCCAAATCGAACGGTACGTCCAGATCATCGACGACTTCGCAACCGAAACCATCCGCATCAGACACACCATGTACGAAGCCATCAAGGACGACCCGAAGTTCGTGTTCGCGGAACACGATTCATTGAACGACATTCTTGGCATCCGCCATAGCATGAGCAGCCTGCTCAATGCACTCAAGGAAAAGGAAAACCAGCAATGAGCGCATATCAGCCAGTTCTTGACCCTGCTTGCGGTGGACGAATGTTCTGGTTCGACAAGGCTGACAGCCGTGTGCTGTTCGGTGACGTGCGCGACGAAAGTTGGGAATTATGTGACGGACGCAGGTTCGATGTCAAGCCGGACATGCTGATGGACTATCGCGATCTGCCATTCCCTGACGAGACGTTCCGCATGGTCGTGCTCGACCCACCGCACCTGCGCAATGCGGGAGAGACGAGTTACATGGCACGGAAATACGGATGCCTCGACCAAGAGACATGGCAAACCGACATCAAGACCATGTTCGCCGAATGTTTCCGAGTCCTGAAAGAGCATGGCGTGCTGATTTTCAAATGGAATGAGACACAGATACCCGTCTCTCAGATTCTCAAACTCGCCACGTACAAGCCGCTTTTCGGCAACAAGCAGCCGAACCGCACCGGAACACATTGGATTGTTTTTATGAAGGAGATCGACCATGAGTGAAGAATTCGATTTCAGCAATAAAAGGCCGGACGAAACCGCGGCCAGCATCATCGCACTGACCGCGTTCAACAAACGTAGCGGGAACGCCTTGAAAGCAGCAAAAGAGGCGTTCATACACGATCACGACGGCGGCAGTAGCGAACACGTCTCCTTCGCCGGAATGGACGCGGGCGAGATCAGCGTCAGCAAAGGCACCGAAGGCCACTATGAAGTCGTGGACGAACGCGCATACGGCGCATGCCTTCACGATAACGAATACCTCATTCCGGGAGGCAAAAGCGCAGCCGAAGACGTGTGGATGCCCCGCGAGGAAGCGAAATCACAAGCCTACCTCCGTGACATGGTCGAGGACCATGGTGGGGAACTCCCGCCCGGAGTCGTATGGAAGAACGGCAGGGCGCAGACCGTCACAGTGCGTCTCCAACGCGGATTCGTAGACAAAATGTTCACCACGGAAATCACACGGCAAGTATTCGGAATGCTATCCGCAAGCCCGGAGGAACAGTAATGGGCAACAGTCTCACCATCACCGACGAACAGGACGGTTGGAGCAACGCGCAGATGGCCGCATTGCAGCAGTTGGGCGTACAAGGCGCATCCAATGCCGATCTGGCCGTGTTCCTCCACCAATGCCAGCGCACCGGCCTCGACCCGTTCTCGAAGCAGATTTACATGATCGGACGCAAAAGCAAGGAGAACGGCGCTTGGACCGTCAAGCAGACCATCCAAGTAGGCATCGACGGGTTCAGGCTCATCGCACGCCGTGCCGCCGACCGGCTGCATGAAACGTTCAGCGAACCTGAAACCCTCTGGTGTGGGGAGGACGGCGTATGGCGTGATGTGTGGACTGCTCCAACCCCTCCGGCAGCCGCGAAGGTGACCATCCGTCGAGGGGAAGGGACGTTCACGGGCGTTGCGCTCTACAAGGAGTATGTGGGGACCCGCTACGACAAGGCGACCGGACAGCAGGTGCCGAACAGCATGTGGCAGACGAAACCGGTAACCATGATCGCCAAATGCGCTGAAGCACTCGCACTCCGCAAGGCATTCCCACAGGACCTTTCCGGACTGTACACGCCGGATGAGATGCAGCAGGCCGACAATGCGGGCATGGAACCCATCGAAGCGGAAATAGTTGACGAACCAGTCCATGAACGTCCTCGTAGACAGTATGCGAAACCCGTAAGGCAAGGCATGCCCGAACGGTCGCAGGCTCCGAAGGCTGGCGTGGCAAGCCCCACACAGTTGAAGGAAGTCACCGACATCCTACGAACCAACGGGGTCAAACCTGATGATGCGGACCGGTTCATCCGCAACGTCCTGCACGATTCGACAGTGACGTCCACGACGCTCACCGCAATCCAAGCACAAACGTTCATCGACGAATACCACAAGTACATGAGCCAACAGCAGGCCGGTAGGCAAGAAGGAGAACAGCAATGAACAAGCCTGAGAGCAGAAAATATGTGATCATCGACGCCACCGAAGCAAAGGACGGCGACCATATCGTCTTCGAAGTGGACGACGCATTGGGAGGGGTCCTGTTCCCGAAGGGATTCAACGATCTGGAACTCATCGACTTCGACAAGCATAAGGAAGACATCCTCGAAGAATACGCGAGGAAAGCGGACCTTCTACCTGCCGGGTTCTTGCTCGCCAACGCAGAGGTACTGATTGACGTCGCCAACAAATGTGACCGTGTTCTCCTATGCAAGAGCGGAGAAGCCCGATATCTTATCGTCGTCGCATTCGACCATTGCGGGGACTGCACGGTGGCCCCAATGTTCGACAATGCCAAGTTCTGCCGTACTGCCACCACCGAACATGGCGGTGCCCCGTTGACCTGCGACGAGTTCCAACAGCAGATGGAACAGGAGAAGGAGAAAGGCATGGAGCTCTCCTCCGACGAGTTCATGAAGCTCCTGAAGGAACGCAAACCGTCGGACGACTTCGACGACACCATGATCGACGCCGCCATGGAGCAGCTGCCCCACAAGCCGGGCCTATACATGGCGCAGGACGATAGCATTTGGCTGTTCGACGGCGACTACTTCTCACTGGTCAGGGAAAAGGACAAGTCCTTCCCGAGTCTCAGCCGTGTGTATCGTATCAGAATGTTCGCCCGCGAATCGGTCGAATCGGGACGTTTCCCATTCCACGACTATATTCTGCCCGATGAACCGGGATACTACCGTTCCGCCGACAAAACCCGCCTCTACTACCTCGACTGTAGGGGAGGATGGAAGCTCGTAGCGGCAGCTCTCACCCCGATTGAGCAATACGTCGAAGATACGTGTGTCTGCAACTACGCATCGGCGTGGGTGTCGGAAAACATTGTCCGAAAGGACACGCCGCTCGAACGCTGCGACCATGATCTCGTAAGCGACGAGGCACTACGCAACTTCTGACATGACGTGGACAAGAATCCAAGGCTGCACCTGCGCCAACTGTCTCGGCTCACGCTGCGGACAATGCGACAAGTGCGGCGGCACCAACTGCGCACGAGCCAACAGCCACAGGCTCCTATGCAATAAGGAAGCCATGCTGCGACACAAGACCAAACATTCCAGAAACACCATCAAGGAGACTATCTAATGGCCGGAGAAACCACCATCACGATCGTCGGCAACCTCACCGCCGAACCCGAAACCCACACCACCAACACCGGCATCCACGTCGTCGGATTCACCATCGCAAGCACGCCGCGCACGTTCAACCGTCAGACAAACCAGTTCGAGGACGGTCAGGCACTGTTCATCCGCTGTTCCGCATGGCGCGACATGGCCGACCATGTGGCCCAAACCCTCCACAAGGGCATGAGGGTCATCGCACAGGGCCGACTCGAACAGAACGAGTACACCGACCAGCAGGGCAACAAGCGTACCAGCATCCAAATGCAGGTGGACGAGATCGGCCCCTCGCTACGGTATGCGACGGCTCAAGTGCAGCGCATCACACAGCAGAACAACGGATACCAGCCGCAGGGAGGCTACCAGCAGCAGACGCAGACCGTACAGTACGGTCAACAGCAGGCCGCGCCCAACATTCCCGGCGTAGGCAACGACGTGTGGAGCCAATCCCAAGCGGCGGCGGACTTCGGCGGTTTCGGGGGCGGCAATGGCGAACCTGCCTTCTAACAGCGACTTCGACTACAGCCCCATGTACGAGGACAGCCAACGCACGAAAGAATGGAAGGATAGGAACTTCTGCGACTGGATTAACCAGCATCCCGGCGAGTCCTTGACGTACTGGAAAGAGTTCCCCACCATCAAGAGCGCACAAGAGTTTATCCAAGTAGCCAAACACGGATGGAACGACACGGTACGCCTTGACTGGACCCTCGTGGAAGCAGGCGTAGTGGCCTACTCCATCAACGACAAGGGACCCACCTACCAAGTCTGGATGCGTCTCATCGCATGACCCCAGCAACCATCATGCGAGTGCCCCCGCGAACATGGGGCACCGCACACACCCCACAGACCATACAGGGACCGGTGACAACAACCAATGAACAGCATCGAATTTGACGTGATCGGCGAACCAGCCCCCAAAGGCAGCTACAATGCGGTCACCAACCGGCGTACCGGCAAAACCGCGTTCATCCCCAACAACAAGCGGGAAATGCCATGGCGGCAAAACGTCGAACACGCAGCCACGAAAGCATGGCACGACCAAACCGGTAATCCGACCATGCCATGCTTGGACGGGCCACTCACCTTCAACGCAGTGTTCTACCTCACCCGCCCCAAAACCGTAAAACGCGCACTCCCAACAGCCAAGAACGACCTCGACAAGATCATCCGAAGCACATGGGACGCGCTCACCCAAAGCGGCCTCATCGCCGACGACGGCAGAATCTGGCAGATCGGCCACGCCAGCAAACGGTACGCGGACAGCCAACACAAGCCCGGAGCGCACATCACCATCCAATGGGACAGGCCACAAGACCACGAAAAGGAGCGGCAACCATGACCATCGGCATCGCAGTCGGACTCATCACCACCGTCATAGGAGTGAGCATGGCACGATTCGCCCTCCACCGCAGCCACCGGGCAAGCCCCGACCCACACGACGACGAACTCTGGCATGCAAGCACGTTCCTCACCGTCGTCGGGCTCATCATCACACTCACCAGTTGGGGAATCGGGCTGAAATGAACGAGGAGGAAGAATTGAAGGAAGGATACGCCCGACTACGCAACGACTTCTGGTCCAACGTGAAGATCAGGAAACTCCAGAAAGCGAACCCGTCAGCCGGACTCATCTACGTACGCAGCATCGCCTACGCGTCAGACCGGCTCACAGACGGGGACCTCACCATCGACGACCTCGACCTCAACCTCGGAGCCACACAGGAGGAAATCGACACGCTCGTGGAAGCCGGACTGTTCGAACCCTCCACCATCGGCTACCACATCCACGACTACCTGAACACCAACCGCAGCCGCGAAGAGATCACCGGCACGACCAACAGGAACACGGAACGCAAACGGAGAAGCCGCATGAACGCGAAAGTCGTCAACGGCGAATACACGGCAGAGTTCGAGGCGTTCTGGAAAGCCTACCCGCGCAAAGTGGACAAGCGGGACGCATTCAAGGCATGGGCCACCGCCATAAGGGAAACCGACGCGGACACGCTCATCCAAGCGGCGGCGGCCTACTCACGCCAATGCGCCACGGCCGTAACCGGAGCCCGCTACATCAAACACGCGGCAACATGGCTACACGGCGGCTGTTGGGAAAACCCGGACGAACCCACCTCCACCGCCATCACCGGCTACGGAACCCAACGACAATCCAAAAGCCAGACGAACCTGCAAAACAACCTCCAACGCACATGGCAATACATGAGCGAAGAGGAACGCCAACAGGCAACAAGAGGAGGCGCCAATGCTGTCTGACGGGGACATCGCAAAACTGCTCACCCTCATCAACTCACACCACGGCAACGCGCAATGGGACGAGCTACAGTTCAAGAACTTCAAACGCGAACTCAACCCCAAAAACAGCGTGGAAGACGTACAACAAGCCGTCGCCCGCTTCTACTCCAACAATCCCGGACGATGGATGAGCGTAGGCGACGTAAACCTCTTCTGCCGCAAACTACGCGAACAACGACTCCCCAGCGAAGCGTTGATAGGCGAACTCGCAGCCCAAGCCAAACCCGCAAACGCGGAACAATACCTCCAATACCGGCGAACCCTGATCGACGCCATCGGCACCAGCCGACTCCCCATCAGCCAAGCCCACCAAAAAGCCATCGAGGAGATGAAACACCCCAAACAAATCCAATCCAAACCCACCGCACGCACCATACGACATCGAGGAATCGCCCGACTATCGAACATCCTCCCACCACCCCCAACAGGAGAAGGGCAATGCCGACAAGGATAAACCACTACGGCATCAACGAGTCAATCGCCTCACAGAAACGATACCGAAAACAACTCAAACGGGAACGGCGACTCCTCCAAGAACTCGAACCCCCGGAACCCACCCCGGTAGACCTGAGCGGCCTCGACCAGCTCATCGCCGAATACCGCACCCCAAAAACAAAAGGACCCACCATGCAGCAAGAACAGAACACCCGACTCGTCTGGATAGACGTGGAAACCTGCGGCCTCGACCCGCAGATCAACCCACTCCTCGAAATCAACCTCATCATCAGCCGTCTAGACGCCACCTACAAGCCCGAAGACGTATACCACCAGTGCATCCAACTCCCCGAAAACACCATGCTCTCCAGCATCAGCGAATGGGCATTGGAACACCACACCGCCAACGGACTCCTCAACGCATGCAGGGGAGAAGACAAGGAAGACCCGGACGCCACATTGAAGGAAGCGGACACGAGCCTCACCGTATGGTTGGACGCCTACGAAAACCTCACCCTCCACCCGGCAGGAACCAACGTGGACTTCGACCTCCGCTACCTGAAACACAACCTCGCCATCAGCATCCCCAGCATCAACCGGTGGAGCCACCGCCACCTCGACCTAAGCACATTCCGCCTCACCGACATAGCATTGGGCCAAGACCCCTACGATTCCAGCCACACGACCACACACCGCGGCCTGACATGCATCCGCCGTGACATCGAAGACTACAAGCGTTACATGAACAGGCTCGACACCGGATGGAAGAAAGCGGCATGAGCGGACGCAGACTCACATGGAAGGGGCGACAGTGGACCATCCGCCAATGCGAAACGGTCACCGCACTCGCCGACGGACTCCAACCCCATGCGGCGCCGCAAACGTTCGCGACGCTCATGAAACGACGCATCATCCAATACACGCCCCAAGGGTACCGGCTCACCAAAACCGGCATGTCGTTCGCACGACGCCTCTCATGGGCCAAACCCGACCCTCTGCTACCCAAGCCTCTGCTACCCAAGCCGCCCGAATGCTTCGAAATCTACCCAACCTGCGAATACTAAGGAGAACCCATATCATGTTGGAAACACTCAAATTCCAGAAGCTCGACCGTCGAGCCAAACTCACCCAAGCGCACGACGGTGACGCCGGATACGATCTGAGCTGCCTCGACGGATTCAAACTCGACGGGGGAGAACGTGCCACCATCGGCACCGGCCTCGCCGTCGAACTGCCCGAAGGCTACGCGGCCTTCGTGATGAGCAGGTCCGGTCTCGCATCGAAATACGGCGTGTTCATCCCCAACGGTCCCGGCGTCGTGGACTCCGGCTATAGGGGAGAGATCAAGGTCGTCCTCTACAATTCCTCCCTCACCCCGGTCCGGTTCAAACCGGGCGACCGTATCGCCCAACTCGTCATCCAGAAGGTCGAAACCCCACGAATCATGTTCGTCGCCGCAATCAGCCACGACACGGAACGCGGCGCCAACGGCTTCGGAAGCACGGGGGTGGCCTGATGGGCACGCCATCCTACTATCAGAACGATGCCCCGTTCGAAGCGTGGGATTTGAGCAGCCTGTACACGTCGGATTGGGGTCAGGTCGTCCAATACGTGTTCCGATGGCAAGGCAAGAACGGGTTGCAGGACTTGCAGAAGGCCGTGGACTTCGCCCGTCATGCCATCGCGAACGACGACAGGCCCATCCCATGGAAGCATGCGCCGCATGCGGGCAAACTGCTCAGACAATTGCAGTCGATCGGCTGGGCCGACGCGACGCACGTATGGAAGGCATTACGCCGTAGGAACGGTGACGCCACGTTGGACGCGATCAAAACCCTCATCGAGGAGCATAAATGACCAGTAGAATCGTCTGCCCGTTCTGCGATGAACCGGCAGTAATCAAGAAAAGTTCAAACACCAAATACGATTCCCCGACTTACACGACCATAACCATCTACGCCTACGCGTGTCCGAAAGGCCACTTGCAAAGCGCATGGTATCTGAATGCCGAAGCCGCGTTCAAGGCATGGATACGCCTAGTGAAAATGACCGAACAGGAGGACAAGTCATGACCCGCATGAGCGAGAAGGAACGGTTGGAGGCCGCAGTCGAACGCTACGAAGTGTTGAAGCATGTATTGCGCGACCCTATGCGCAAAAGGAACCATGGCAGGGAAGACACCCTGAACGAAATCATCGACTACTGCAAGGCGAAGAGCAAAGAAGAACAGGATTACGCCCGCGGAGCGTTCGACAACATTGTCAGAAGCTGGGCTATGGCTAAGCGCGGCGCATACGACCGCATTGCAGACCATTGCGAATCCTTACTAGACAAGGAGACCAATCATGGCAACGAACGTTAGTGAGATGGAGAAAGCATACAGCGAAGCCATCGAGTGGCTGATAGCCCAAGCCCTAGAGGAAGAAAGCCAATTCCATCACGGTGGAGAACTCGAATATCTGGTGCACTTCACCCGAAGCGACACATACCGTGACGCGGCAGACCACCTCCAACACACACTCAACTCCCTAGTCGGCAATCCAGAAAGCGAGAAATGATGGCAACGAACGTGAGTGAACGAGACAAGGCCATGCATGAGGTCATAGGCCTGATCGATAAGCAGCTTGCGTATGTGGTGCATTTGGAGCATTTCGGACCCAATGCGCAAGGCCAGTATACTGCGCTTCTCATTCTCAAAGGCCAGATCAAAGCCATGCTCGGCTATTCCGGCCACATGCCAAGCGAAGTGCCAAACCAAAGCGAGGACGCAAAATGATCTACCTCATCGTAGCCAATCAAATCATGGACGTGCTCACCGACATGGACGAAGCACTCGAAGAAGCCCGCCACTATGCGCCGGAACTCGGCGACATCACAGTCGCGGACATGGCGACCGGCAGAAAGCTGATAGTCACAGCCGACGGTAAGGCCACCGACATGGATGCGAACATGAGGGCGGTGAACAGGTGAACGACGAACACGCACTTGATCTGCCGCAGATGGCCTTGGACGCCCTAGGCGACATCGCACTAGGCAGTGATTCCCCAACTGACGCATACATCCTCGGCTGGATGGACGGATGGCACAAAGCACAAGCACACATGGAAAGAAAGGATATGGAATGAGCAGTCAACACAAGGTCTGCCCGCTGTTTTGGGCTGATCGCGGAGTCCGCCGCCGCTTGTCCAATATGGAGGCGCTTGAAGAGTTGCTGAACGATGGTTGGAAGATTTCACGGGTGGACACCATCCCGCCAACGGAACTCCCCACTAACGCAGTCAGCGCCACGAACGTCTACATCCTTGAGAAAAGCGAGGACACGGAATGAGCGGCAATCGAGATATTCCCGTTGTCCTTGCTGTCGCGGCTCCGCTAATCGCCGTTGTGATACTCATTATCGTCATCATTTTCGGCATGTACGTGTCGGAACACACTCAAACCGTCATCATGCATTCCGATACCGGCGACTACGCATGCACGGTATCGCCATTATTCCACAATCCAACCAGCTGCAAGCCAATCGAGGACACGGAATGAGCTACGAAGCAGCGGTGGCAGTCACCATTCTGACATACGTCCTTCTGATGCTTATCGCATGGTGGGGTGGAGGACGATGACCTACCAGCTTCTCAGCGATACTGGCGGCAGTCTAGGCGAGGATTATCAGACTCTCGCCATCGCCATCGCCTACGCGAAAACAGCCAACGGCATACTCCACATCCCAGTCCACATCATCGACGTGGACGACGAGGAAGAAATCATCACGATAGGAGGCACACATGAGTGACGAGGAACTGCAAACCATCTGGCGGCAGAGCATCGACCATTACGGCAAGCGGATGCAGTCAATCGTCTGCATGGAGGAATGCGCGGAACTCATCCAAGCGATCAGCAAAAAGTTGCGTGACCCCACGTCACCCAACGACCATCTGTCCGAAGAAATGGCCGACGTGATCATCTGCCTACACCTCTTGAGGATGATGTACGGCATTACGGACAAGGCCATCAGAGACCAAGTGGTAGCCAAAACCCTGCGACTGGCAAAACGAATGGAGGAAGCATGAGCGCCACACGCTGCACGTTCGCCGTCACGGTCACCATCGACGAAGCGGACACGGCAAAAACAGCGGACAGGATACGCCGACTATTGGAATCCAACGGCTACAGGCAAGCGACATGCGACTACGACGTGTACGCCGTATACGAGTTTTCCTGCGACGCCGAACGCTGCCCGACCATGGTCACGGTAGGCAAGGACGTGTGGGGATTCCACCCGGAAACCCGCGAACAGGCCATCCATGAAATCAAACATAAAGGCTGGGTGGAAGGCGCGCACGGCATCCAGACCGGACACCTTTACTGTCCCAACCACGCCAAGGACGTTTGGGAGGAATCATGACCTACGGCACCGAAACCAAGTGGCATGCCACCGAAACCAATTGGGACAGCCGATACCCCGTAACCTACACGGTGGAGGAACACTGCGAACACGCCACGCCGTCAGACCCATTAGCCACGGTCTACCATTGCCGGCGTTGCGGCGAATGGAGGGTGCGCAGCTACCTCGGATACTGGGAGAAACACTGCGAACTGTACGTGAAAATCTTCCACTACAAGGAATGGGACGCCATCTCTCACCATGAGTTTCGCCAACGCGTATCGAAGGAGCGTAGATCATGACCAGCGTTCACGAATCATTGACCGACTGGGAAACCCTACCAGCCAAGGAACTGGCCAACCATAGGGCCATCGCCGTCACCGTCAACGATACGGTCATCGACGGGCGGCTAATCTACCACGACCAGCAAGCCCCCTCGGTCGGGCGAATCGAAACCCTAACCTTCGACGTGATACGTCCGGTAATCGTCAACATCAACGAGACCGGCAACATCCTCGTCCGAGACACATTCAAGGCAATCAACATCCTCAAGGAGACAAAATGAGCGACAAGCAGATCGGCGAATACCCACTCAACATCAAAATCGTCAGCGGCAGCTACGAAATCGCCAACATTGACATCAGCGTGCCCATCCACGTTGACCCGAACGAACGGGTCGAATACCAGTACAACGGCGGTGTAAGCGTACACGCGAAAGTACCGGACGAGTTCAAGGACAAAATGCGCAAGGCACTCGTCGATGCCGTCATGTCACTGGAAGAATCACTCAAGGAGAACTGAAATGAATATCATAGATACAACATATCGCGGCATTTATTCTGTCAGCCTCAACCTAAACGAACTAAGCGACAGAGGGATTAATGCTGACAAAATCTGCATCACTGACGGTAATGACGTAATCTTGCACGCCAGCAGAGGGATTCTGGTCACTATGCGCGACAGGCTCAACGAGTTATTCCCCCCGGAGCCGGACGAACCCGAACTGGGCTTGCCGGAGGAACCGGAGGGACCGGGCTACTACGCCACCCAACAGAACCTGTTGCTTGCGAAGGATGAGGACGGGGACTGGAGCACATTCGGCGAATTCTCCCAGTGGGAGAATGACGAACGCTATACGGACGACTGGCACGTCGTGTACAAGACCCTGGGCGCTGAAGCCTTCCCGCTCACCAAACTCAACACCAAAAAGGAGAACTGACATGCAGTTCGATTACAGTCTGATCGACGAACAACTGGTCATCGCCGACCCGAAGGATTTCCACTACAATCGTGACGAGCATCCCGTTGACGGTGACAAACTCATCATCGACATGTCAACGGACGAGATCAAAGTCCTACGCGACTATCTCGACACGGAACCGGAACGGTATCAGGCGACACGACGCAATCCGGAAGAACCGGAACCCATCGAGGACGGCTTCTACCTCACGCAGGACGGAACCCTAATATACCGTGACAGCGGAAACCAACCGTGCGAGTACATCGTATATACCAATCCTCCGACATATTACTACCACTGGCGTCATGTCTACGAGGACCTCAACGCATCCGCACTCCCTCTCACCCATGTCACGGTGGAAGACTTCAGAAAGCTGGTGAGGAAATGAGCTTCGACACGCATGTATTCGTCCGGCCGAAATGCGACTATCCCGGATGCCAGGCTCGATGGGATGGCATCGAATACGACTGGAGTTACGACGAATATGACGCGACGGAGGAAGTCGAGGAAAGCGAGGACTGGATTTGCCTGTACGACGATGATGAGCGTCCACGATTCTTCTGCCCGCAGCATACGGGCGGAAGCTATTTCGGCGAAGATGACACGAGCTTGCAACCATCCAACGCGGAACTGCTCGACCACTACCGTGACGTTCTCACTTCGCAACTCCTGCCCGCACCGGAATGCGAGGATACGATACTCGCCGTCCTGAAAGGAGAAACACAATGAGCGGACGCAAGGAAATCATCGCAACACACCGTGCGGACGTCCACAACGACCCACAGTACATCCAATGCGAAGGATGCGACAAGGCATGGCACGGCCCGGACGCGTGGGCGGACTTCGGACGACACATCGATGAGCTTCTCACACAACAGCCAAAGAATCCGAAGGAAGCCATCGTCAACGTGCTCGCAGACCATCTAGGCAATCCCAGCGACCGCAACACATGGGACTGGTATCTGGATGTCACCCTCAATGATCAGGGGCGCATCGTATGCGGCTGCGGATGGAAGGCGGACAATGTGGACGACATCGACGAATGGCGAAACCACATGGCCGACGCCATCCTCGACGAACTCGAAAAAGTACCGGAAGGAGAAACGGAATGAGCGAGGACAAGAAGACCATGTGGCGACTTCACATTCTCAAATGGGCGCTCGTCATAATCCTCATGCTCTGCCTAGCCGACATCGGAGGCTGCACCATCCTCAGCATGGTAGGCAAGATTAAAACCGACTGGCTCAGCGCCCTCGCAGACGTGGCATACCTACTGATCTGGCTGACCATCATGCGATTCATATGGCAGATATGACAAGGACGAGTGATGAAGTGGAATCCGTACGGATGGCATGTCACCTGTTCGTATTGTGGCAACACGGTATCCAGCAACCGCATCGACTGCCCCTACTGCGGACAGAACATCTGGCTCGGATATTCGCCAAGCGAATACACGGAATCAACCAGAAAGACGAAAGGAGGAAACGCGACCCCATGCCGTCACGGCAAACCAAAAACCATATCTGGCGCATGAGCGACCAAGGCTACACGATCAGTGAAATCGCCACCCAACTCAAACTCAGCCGAGACGAAATCATCGCCATCGAAGCCCACCGCCACCCACAAGCCAAACCCGACAACACCGACTACACGCAACCAACCATCATCTGAACGGAGACACCATGAGCAAGATCAAAAGCCGCAGCCGGATGAAAAACTCAACGTTCGCCATACCGGAAGAACGCAAATATCCCATCCCGGACGCATCCCACGCACGCAACGCACTCGCACGAGTCGCCCAAAACGGCACCCCCACCGAAAAACGGCGAGTACGCGCCGCAGTACGCAAGAAATTCCCCTCCATCAAAGTCAACGGCAAATAAAAAAGCAACGTCTATGCCGGCAAAAGAACGTCGGCATAGACAACACGTCGTATAATAGGTTCCGCCGAGACTCCGGTTGCAACCCATGGGGGACGAACGGCACAACCACCAACACCCTACGGACGCAACAGGAGGACCATTGCCAGACGGAACCACCACCTGCGAAAACTGCTGGAAAGAAAGCATCAAAGGCGAACGCCTATGCCCGGCATGCAACGGGGAACTCGAAAACAACCTCACATGGTTCGAAAACCACCTCGAAGACCTACGATGGCGCTCCAACCGAGCCGACAAAACCAACACCGGAGGAGGCACGCACGGAGGCTACGCCGCCAGCCCGGCACCCCTACGCGAAAGCGTACACGAACTCATCGAAGGACCAGACAAAGACGGCAACCCCGGACTCACCGACATCCTCCGCGAATACTGCCACTGCCTCGGCATCAACACCACCTACACGGCAGGACCAGACACCATGGCACGCCGCATCCGCCTCTCCTACAAGCGAGGCACATGCGCCGCAACCCCCATGTACGCGAAAATCCTCAACAAGCTCCGCCGAACCGCCGAACAACTCCTCGACTACACGCTCGAAGACAAAGTGATCGTAGGCGAATGCCCAACCAAAGGCTGCACGCACGTCGCCACCGCCATACCAACCGCCCAATTCGCGCCCGTATGCCCCGAATGCGGCATGGTCTACCCAGTAGCCGACATCCGTGAAACCCGCAGGAAAAAACTCCTGAACAGCAACATCACCGGCACCCAAACCGAACTCCGCAAACTCCTCCTCCAATGCGGCATCATCGTCAAACCCGGCACCATCCGCAGCTGGGTAAGCAGGGGAGACCTCAAAACCGTCTCCCCGCACGCGGACCGGAGGAAAAGCGAATACAAGCTCGCCGACGTATACCGTCTCGCCGTCCAAAACCCCGAACAGGAAACCTCCATCTGGATGCTCCTACGCCAAGAAGAACAGGAACGCTAATGCAACTCGACCTCAGAACACCGGAAAACAGTTGGCGTAACCAGCTTCGCAAACTCGGCTACCACTACGACATCGAAGAAAGCGACGACGGCGAGGAAACATGGAAGAAGAGCATCGACACCACGGACGGGCCCAAAACCATATCCACCTGCACCGTCGAAACCTGCACCAGCCTCATAGCACCAACGGCCCGACATTCATGTTCGTGGACAACGCGACCGGTTGGCGCGTCACAGCTGATCTCAACACCATTATGAAAGTAGACGGCATCAGACTATGAGCAGCACAAAACTCATCCCCATAGACACTGGAATGTGCGATGTCACCATCACATGGGAGACCGGATGGAAATGCACCGCCAAAGGCCGCTGTACCAGCATCGCCTTCGAAGCCCTCTACGGCCTAGGCAATACGGAACTCTACGACCTATACGACTTCAAATTCTATCCGCCCACCAAAGAAGGAGAAAAGCCATGAGGAAGTTAGTCGTTGAACATCTTAAAGACTTCGGTGTCGAAGAAGTAGGGCACGTCGATTCAAGCGTCGGTTACGATTGGGAAGCCATCATAGTGTTACGGACGATTAAACGCCATGCGGATGGTAGGGAATACTATATTGCGGACGATAATGGCTGTTCCTGCTTCAGCGCATTCGAGTACTTCTACAGTCTGGATGATTTCACCGGCCCGATGACCCGAAGCCAATGCTTGGAGGAATTACAGAACCTATGGAATCAGCTTTACTACAAGGAAGAAGATACTCGGACACAACAGGATTACAAGACCCTATGCAAGAAACTGGAGGAATAACATGTGTTATCCCGACTATTATGAACCACCAGATGACTGGGATGATGACTGGCCTACCACAACAGACGAAGATGACACAAGCCTGCTATAATAAGCGGCTAGGCTATGCGAGAGATACGATCGGAATTGCGGGTGCAAATCCCGCCTGCCGAAGGGAGAGCCCATCGGTGGTAGCGCAACAGTAGCAAGCATCCGAAAAACTCGTATCCGCCTTATCGCAGCCAAAAACGGAAGTGGCCCCATCCAAGACGTCGGACGGGGCCACTTCCCTTATTCCAGATCACAGATAATCCTCCGGACGTACCTGCGACAACACCGGCGACTTACCAGACAACGCACGCTCCAAACCCGCCACATGCGACGTTTCGGAATCCGTACCAAACGGATGATAACTGCCATCCCTGCACCGGATACACCAGAAACCCGGCCCATCCTCGCCATCATCCACGACCAGCAGCCACCGGTCGCCATCCGAATCCGAACACTGCAACAACGGACGCCAACCGCCACCAGCCAAACCAGTCAAGCGGACCATCCCAGCATCGCCCGTGAACGGTTTAAGCCCGGTATGCGTAATGTCAGGACGATTCCACGTCCACAGCAAGCCACCATCCCGGCCAACATACGCCGGTGCAGGCCGCACCCCATGCTCAGCCAACACTGCGGAAGTCACCTCAAACGGCGTATCGAAATCCTCGGATTGGCCTACAAGCCCGTCACCCCTGAACCAGACACGCCACGGCGCATCCTCAGCAGGGGACACGGGACGCATCTCAACCGACATGCCAGACATGCACGCCACATACGCGCTCATGCTCTCAACCATGACAAGCTCCATTACTTATCGTCATCGTCAAGCAGTTTGCGGGGATTAGCCACATGCAAGGCATCACACATACGCAATGCCTTAGCCAACGTCATATTGCTTATGGAATTGACGCCATTCTCATAAGCGGCGACATGCTGCTGCGTAACGCCCAGCTTTTCGGCCAGCTGCTGCTGCGTCATGCCACGCTTCAACCGTAACTCCCGCAAACCCATGACGAAATTCCTTTCAAAATCAGTCGTCGTCACCCATCGTGCATTCCGGGTCAAGATATTCAACACCATCCACGCCATAGTGGACATTCAGAATCGTAGCCGGGTCATGCAACGCCACGAACCAGTCCACCAGCCGTTCCAACGTCATCGACGCCGCAAACTCGTGGACACGATCATAGAACGAATCCCACACCGATTGCGAATCCTCACCCGCATCCACCAATCGGTCGAACTCGCCGCGCAAACCCTCATCAGGTAGCACGGCCGACGCGAAACGCACGTCATCCAAACCAACCCAATCGGACGCACAACGGCCGGCCAACTCACGGACGGGAACCAGAATCGTCCCGCCATGACGCTCCAACCTCGTAAAAATAACAACCTCAGCCTTCATCGCAATATCCTTTCAATCAATTAGAAAATCAACAGGGTCACATTGCAGCGCCTCCGACAGGCGTCGCGCAGTATCCAAATACATCTGAGACACGGGACGATACCCGGTCTCGAACCAAGAAATATTAGGCTGGGGAATACCCGTCAAGGCTGACAGCATCCGCTGCGTCAAATGCCGTTCCCGACGAATCCTCCTCAACCCGGCCACACCGGCTGACACGCCGCCACGCCACGCATCCTCATCCGGATACAAGTCCAACACGTTGCAATGCAACGCGTCGGCAATCCGCCGAGCCGTACCCAAATACATGTTCCGCGCCTCGGACGCATTGCACTCCAACGTACTCAACCGCGTGAAGGCGATACCGGTCAACGCTTCCAACTGGAGCAACGTCAACCCGCAACGCTCACGACGTTCACGCAACCCCATGACCGCCCCCTATCACGCCAGACATTACGTTCAGCCTAACATCAACGGGGGCGGCCACGTCACGCCTAACCTTCCATGATCGGGAAATCGGCGTCATACGTGACGGCATCCACAATACGATACCCATTCTCACGCAGCAGACCATCCACCTCCCGATCATCCCAATCATTCTCAATACCATGCGAGGGGATGAACTCCAGTTCGCACAACAGGTCGTAATCGTCGTAATCATCCGGATTGAAATGCCGACGAATCTCAACCGGCACGTAATCGTACGTGCCACTAGTCCAATCATCCGGATTGTTCAACGACGAATCAACCCTCTGACTCTCAATGAACGCGGACAATACATCAGCCATGATAAACACCCTCCTTAAAATTGTTGACTATCGATCCCAAAGGCCGAACACTACGACGCCATCCCAAGCGTAGACACCGTAGCGCCCATCAAGGTCAGCTTCGGCAGCCGGTTTCAGATCAGCGCAATCATAATCGTAAATCTGGAAACGTCCTTTGATTACGCCGATAAGGTCAAAAGCATTACTGTTGAATCCGTCAAGGTGCTCCACGACGACAACCTGCGTCCCGCCATCGCCACGTCCGTTCGAGAAAAGCGTAGCGCTCGTACCAGCCAAATCGCCGATCATCACACTCCCAGCATCGGCATCAGTGATGATTTCCTTGACGATTCTCTTCGGATTGACAGGCGTGGGCCAGCGAAGCTCCTTACACATAAGCCCATACGCCTGAGAATCATAACGAAGCGTGGAATCATCTTCGACAAGCTGGAAAAACCGTTCAACGGTTCCAGCATCCTCCCAATACTTCCTATACGTTTCAGGGTCAGGGTCGGCAGCCGTCCGATGATTGGTGACGCACCTATAGATGAACGTTCCGCGTTCCTCACCGAACCGTTCGATGAACGCACTGCGCATGGTATTGATCTTCATTCTTATTGTCCTTTCTACAAGTTTTGTTTTTTGGCCGGTAACGTCTAGGCTAGTGCAACCAGCCTAGACGCGCGGTCATATGATGATTTCGTCACGGAACGAGAGCATGTCCTTCGGCAGCAAAGGGCCTTGGGTCACATTGCAATACAGCCACCCCTCATATCCCCTACGGGCGCAACGGTAGCCACGCAGCCAATCACGCAACCACCGGCAATGCAACCGCAATGAGGAAACAGGACGCCAATACTCCTTGTTCGTAACACGGTCAAACCCGGCGAACTCGTAATACAGCATGCTCACACCTCTCCTTCCTCATCGGCCTCGGTGTAAAACACGTAGCTGAAATCAAGGTCATCCGGCAGATTCTTCCAAGCCTCCTCGATTTCAGCCGGGGACATGTCCATCACCAGCTCGCTATCGAAATCAGGGTCATCGGTATTGCCCGACAGCATGAACGCATGCTCGCACCATGCGGGGAGCGTGGCCCACACCCTCTCCCAATCCTCCTCGGACACACAGTAGTCGAAAAGCTCGATACGATAGACGCCGGCATACGGTTCAAAAGACTTCCTATCAAACGGACGGAACATCTCCTCGGCGAACAAATCCAGCCCGTCGATGAGAACGCCCACACGTTCGGTGGACGGCAACGCCCTCAGCTTCGAGACGACCGTATCAAGATCATCCTCCCGCACGCTCCTCACCACCACCGGCATGCACAATTGCACGCCGACCTCGTGGGGCAGCGACTTCAATGCCTCATCCATAGCCCCGTCACGCCACAACGTGAGGAACGTGCGGGCCGTCTCCATGCCGCCGACCGTACGGGCCAACGAATATGCAACCCAGCCATCCAAGTCGAAGCCCAGCCCATCCAACGGGATAGAGGAACGTCTGCCGACAGAGTTAACGACCACCAGATAGCCGACCTCCTGCCAGCCGTCGGGAGCATCATCGAAAAACATGCGCTGAATGGAATCACCAGACATGTCACTCACCATCCTTACCATCACGCAAACCATACGTTTTAAAAATCTCAGCCTTGGAACCGGCCACAAGATCAAGCTGCTTCAGGAACTCCCGCACATGACGCATAGTCGTCGCACTATAGTCGTCCTCGTCGGCGCACAGCCACACGAGCAACGTACCATCATCGGCAGCGGACACACGGCCCTCATCAACGTTAACCGTTGCGACAGCCACGTCGGTGCCGTACGAGGTGAGCGTAACAAGCACCTCAATATCAGGCAGCGGAGCAACACTTTCAACCCGATAGAACGCCTTACGATAGAACGATTGGCGTACATCATACCGGGCAGCCAACTCCCAGCGGCCAATAGTCAAGTCCAACATGATAGAATCCTTCTTGTGTAAATAAATGGAATAGGAAAAATTTGTTTGCACAGCCGGTCACAGGCCCACCTATGACCGGCACTTTCAGTCTTCGGGACGAATGACAGTAACACGCCACTTGGAACGCCCATACCGTCCCAATATGGCGGCATCGCCCACGGCAGTCAGCAACGCCACATAGCACACCGCCTGAGAATAACAGGCGAACACCTTGCACGGGTACACGCTACACATGCCGGTCAGCCTTCACCCTCGCACCGGGCGTCGAACGAGTCGAGAATCTGCCGGGCGGTCTCATGCTCGGTACCCTCGATGGCATCCAACAACGCCTGTTCACCAGCCTGAAAATACGCGTAGGCGTCAGACAGGCGAGTGAAAAAACGGCCATCCACATTCCAGCCCGCCACGCCACGCGAGTCAATCGAACGCAAGTCACGCAACGCCCCGGCCATCAACGGCAACGCCTTGCCACGCGACGCCACGCTACGATGCCAGTTCCCGTCGAACCGGTCAGCATCCACCCAAGCGTCACGCTCACGCTTGGATAGAAACACGACCGGCGACGCAAACAGCGAACCATCATCCGCATGCCGAACGCCGACACCATACGGCCAATGCAACCCATACCAATACCTGTTAGCCATGATTCATCCTTTCCTAGAAACGGCTACCATTCCAAAACCTTCACGCCGTCAACAAGCACATAGGACGCACCCGACCCATCGCCATAGGCGCGCCCACGCCACTTGCAGACCGGCATGTAATCACCTTGCAACGTCGAACCATCCTCGAACCCGCAAGGCATGATGTCATCGAACGTGTAGGCGGCGGCCACCGTATCCGGGTGAGCGGCACGCCATCCATCCCAACGGGACTCGACCGACGCGGCGGACGGCGTACAACCGTCCCACACGATCAGCGCGGCCAACACGACCACCACGGCAACAATGAGACGCCTACGCATGATGTGCCGTCCCCTCGGCAGACTTAAGATACTCGGGCAGCATGGCGGCATTGAGATCACAATCGCCGCTGGTCGCGTCGCTCATGTCACGCCACGCCCAAAACACGGCGTCACGGTCAACGCCGTGCAGCATGCCGTCCGTGACCTCGCCATCGAAAAAGTCGCGCAGCCACTCAGTCTCACGCCGCTCATAGTCGCCGTCATCCAAGATCGGAACGTAACGGCCGTCCCCAACCTTACCCAAGATAAGGTTAATGGCATATTGGATTACGGCCATCTCGGTCAACGCCCCATGCCCGTCCGTAAGCGGGATGGAATAGCCCACGCCACAGAACTCACGGGACACATACCCATATGTGGACAGCCACGCCACGGCGGTTTCCGTATTGCTCATGTCCAGTGCAGAGTCAAACCACAACAGCCGGCACACCTGATACTCGCGGTCATCCCACACCGTGTCATCACCGCCTATACCGCGAACCCAGTCCGCAATATCCGGCAGCACCGCGTCGAACTCAGGCAGCCCAGCATAGTCAACGCCATTCCAAGCATCCCTAAGCATCTCATACAGTTCCCAGTCACCCTCGCTGGAATTATCGATCTGAAAGACATACATGCGATTACCTCACTTTTTTCAACAGGGATTGTTCCAAGAATCAGATGGAGAGAGTCAGCCCGATATTGTCATAGGTCAGTTCAAGCCCAAGCGCCTTAAGCGCCCCGGCAGCCTTATCCCAGTCGCCATCACTCATGCACTGCCCGAACTGTTCCACATAGGCGGCAGTCTCAGCATCATCGGGATAACCCAACACCATGAGCATGGATTCTCCATCGGGCCATGCGCCCTCACTGTCGCCCACTATGTCCGTTTCACTGCAATACAAGTGCCACGACATGCTATCAACATTCCAACAGTCACTACCGAAGATACGACTCAACGAGGCGGGGCATTCCATGAAGTCATAGCCCACGCCGAGAACGTCACAGCAGACGCCGAGAGCGTCGTAATACTCGAACACCTTACGGTAGTTAGCATCATAGTAGTTTTCGAACTCCGCACGAATGGCGGCACACAGTGCACGCCGGACCGGTTCCGGATAGTCGCAAGTATCCGCGAAACTCTCCACGTCCGGTGCAGCCGGGTCAGTATATGACAAATCAACGTCACTCATACCGAACAGCTGCAACCCATCATGCGGTTGGTCCTCAGGATAATAGAACCCGCAACGACGGCACATGACGTCGGTAAAATCATCGGCAGAATCAAAATTAGACATGGCTAGCCCCTCACTTTCAAGATCGGTTGGTTGGTTAATCAGATGAGTTTCAGGAAAGACGACGGCATGACACGTTCGAAGTGATAGAACTCGTAACCGCCGTCACGGGTGGAATTACGTACCTCACGGAAACCGTTAGCCTCGAAAATATGTTCGATGGTCTCCATGCCATAACCGTTTGCATGGAGCGCCCACCCATAATCGCACCTACTCAACCCGTACAGCGTCTCATCGGATCTGTACGAGCATAATTCGCCGTAAGTATGCTGGAAGCCCCGCCACAATAGCAGCGTCTGCAAGAGTGGCAAGTCATGCAACGCCGCGTTAACCGCGGCGGAACGTTTATCATAGCCATAGCCGGACGCGTGCCCCGTGCCGGTGTCATAGCGTCGTTGCGCATTCCCCTCATAGAGGGTTGCGGCAGCCTCAACCGTGGGGCAGTACCCCCACACGCTACTACGCTTCCATGTGACAGTGATATCAAACGAGAGAGTAAGTTTCCCAGTCATTTTTATAACTCCATTCTTTTAACGGTTGACTATCTTTATTGACGAAGGGGGGCTACAGTTCAAAAGACTTGTAGCTGGCGGTGAGCGCGGCAATAGCCGTATCGGTCAGCACCACATCCACCATATGATTAGGCATGGCGGTGCGATCACGCCATACCTCAGTCACCCGCCACGCACGCTTCGAGTACACGGCAGAGAAAAACGTAGACCTAGGGATCCCGTTGTAGGCGTTCGGGAATTTCTGCGCATTCAGGTCAACAGTCACCCGCACACCCTCCATCACGGTTTTGGGGATACGGAACCGTGCCGTGATTTTTTCCAGCGCCTTGCTGATGTCCTCGGCAGAGACGGTACGCACCCTCGCACGAGACTGCACCTCATCCAGCTCGGCAGCGAGCTTGGCGACATTACCAGCGGTCCCATTGATGATAATCGGCTTCATGATAAACCTCCCTTGTTACTTGCTTGATTCCATGTACGAATAGAGTTTTGCGATAGTGTCCTCACACCCGAAGGGTGGGCACTGTCGTATAAATTGTTCGGCAGTAAGGATTTCAAACCGTGCCCCAAGTTCACCATCACTCTTGACATTGCGACTGACCACGTAAACGACACCATCCACCCAGTGAATGGCGGTACGATTCCACGTGAGTTCGCACGGTTCAAGATGATGAGCACGCATGAAATCCCATGCCCGATTACGACGGCAGATTTGCGCCGATAGCTGGGCCCCCAGCCACTGCCTTAACGTGCACTCCATACACTACTCCCTTTACTTGTTGACTATAAAATTGATGATAGAGACTCAGCTCACAAAAAGTTCGGCTTGCATGGCAGCGAAAACTTCCTCTGCAACCCTACGGGGTGACGTCCCCTCGAAATTGTAGTCATATGCGAAACCAGAAGAATCATCTACGAAAGAAGCGACGAAAAACGAATCAGTCGGCTGGAACGATTCCTCTTTAATATCGGCGAGAGCTTATTCTCCATGAACATAATATACCCCCTTAAAAGGTTGTGGTCGATTGATTGATTGATTGATCAGTGGCATAGGCAGTGCCATAAAGACCTACTCATGCCTTAAAAGTCTTGATACAATCCGCCTTGCTTGTGGTCGGCGGATTGAGACAGTCGGTATCTACTCATTCCATGACGTGGTGCAATTCCATGCCGGAAACCACATCACACATAGCGACTCGCCACGCGTTCTCATGTGCCGTTGCCCTGAGGTTGAGGACAACACACGGCTATCACAAGGGTCTTTGTCGCGTCCACTCTTCGATTATCAAGGCCCCTCTTTTAGTGAGGGTCAATGCCGCGCGGCCGGCGCCGGGGCTGTGATGTCAGGCCTTGCGGCCTGTGGTCTAGGGCGGGTGATTCATCTCGTGACCTCCGTTTCTGTTTGCCGTGGTTTTTTGTTGTTACCCTTACCTTACGCACAATAAATTTGTTGTGCAAGTCGAGATAAAAAGAGAGTATGAAAACCGTTGGAAACACTGGCGTTTATCGGCGTGTCGCGGACACGTTAGAGGGGATAAAATAGAAAAAGAGAAAGGAAGTAGCACGAAAAAGAAAAAAGTCAAGCAGACACGCTGATATACGTCGAAAAAGAACCCAAAAAAATGTATATAGGTAATAAGGAATAAAAACTAGACACTATACACAATAACGAAAGTTGAACCGTCGAGACTCAAGTACGGAACATAACCAAGAATCGGTAAAACATAACCTACGGTAACGTAACCTACGATGGCGTAACCTACGCACCCGTAACCTACGCACCTCGGTATGGGAAGGGTCCCCCCGGGGGGGCGCCACCGGCCGCACGGTCAATGGTCGTGACGCCGAATGCGGTGCCCAACCTTTTTGAGCCAGCCGTTTGATTGACGTCGTGACAACTCCAGAATACCACGGATTCCACCGTCTTTCACTATATCTTCACAAATATAGGTAATGCAACGTTGCTGCAACGCTGGGACTGAGTACGCTGGCGCTTGTCGGAATAATTTGAATCGGTCTTCGGTGGAGTCCTGTTCCGACATGAGGGCGCGTCGGCAAGCAGATGGGTTCGGAAGTTTACGGGCTTCTCCATCTGGACATGTCGCCCGAGGCCGTGGTGCTATACCTCGTCTTGACCGACGCGCTAGGGATGGTTGGCCGAGTGGTCGAAGGCATCTGCTCCGAAACCAGAAGGCCCGTGAGGGTCCGCAGGTTCGAATCCTGCACCATCCGCAGATGGCACCGGCGTACGTAAGGTGCGATTCGGTTTCAGGTCCAATGCGAGAGGCCTGTTGGTACCGCCGTCATATCTCGCACATGTTCCCGTAGCTCAATGGTAGAGCCGTGACGTTTCCTCTTCTTTCGGCTTCGAAGTCTTTCCGTCATGTTTGCGCAGGTTCGATTCCTGCCGGGGACCCTTTGGGCAGGTTCGCCTCAGAACACAGTGTGGTTATCTTGGTTATTTTGGCTGAGAGCGTTAACCGGCCCGTTTCTTTTTGGAAGGACGGGATGTATGGCTTGGTCTTCTTCTCGTCGTAGGGAGCGGTTCAATCCTGATTGGGAGAGGACGCGGAAGATCGTCGGCGAACGTGATGGCTGGTGTTGCCGTCAGGTGGTTACTGATTGGAATACCGGTGAGCGGCATTTGTGTGGCCGTCCGGGTAATGAGGTCGATCATATTGTGCGTGCCGGGAATGGCATGCCTGATGATGATTCGCCGTCGAATCTTCAGGTGTTGTGTTCGTATCACCATATGTTGAAGACGGAGCGTGAGAGTGCTGATGCTCGTGTGGAGCGGCGTCGGCGGCGTGAGGAGGCGGAATGGTATTCGCATCCGGCGTTTCGGGCGTAGGCCGTTGTGCGGTGGCGGGCTGTTTGGAGCCGGTGTGTGCGCGTGATTTGTGTCGTAGGCATTATGACCGTGATCGGCGTAGTGGTAATCCGGTGATGCCTGTTCGTCGTCGTATGTGTCCGGTGTGTTTTACGTGGTTTGAGCCGGGTAGGGCGGATAAGTTGTTTTGTTCGTCTCGGTGTCGTTTGCGTTATCACCGTATGCGTGTGGTGAATCCTGATTTGCCGGAGCGTCCTGATACTGGGATGCATGTGGCTCCGGTGGCGCCGGAGGGTTTTGGGCCTGTGATTCGTGTGGAGGAGTTTACGCGGTCTCAGGTGGTGGAGAAGTGTCACGGCTGTTGCCATTGGTGTGGTAAGCCGGTTGATTTTGATTCTTCCGGTGCTTTCGGCCCGTTTTTTGAGTGGAAGGTTCCGGTGGAGAAGTCGCGTGAGGCGACGTTGGAGAACCGCATTCTCGTTCATAACCGGTGTGCTGGCGGAAGACCGCGTCGCCGGTCGGATGCCCGGAAGGGGCGGGAGCGGAGCGTGATTAGTGGCAGGGAACAATCGTCGGGCCGGTAGGGTTAACGAGGTTCAGATTCTTTCCAATCCTGATAGGCCGATGGGTCCGGAGTTGCCGGAGTTGAGGCCGGATACGGGGGAGGAGTGGGGTGCTCGTGCTCGGAATACGTATGAGAATTTCCGTACGAGTCCGCTTGCTATGCGTATGGGTTGTGCTCCTGATTGGGATTTTCTCATGGAGACGGTTCTTTTGGAGGATGATTTTTGGAAGGCTCGTAAGGGTCGTGCGATTTTGGCTGCTGAGTTGCGTCAGCGTTGGGCGATGCTTGGGGTGACGCCGGAGGCTCGTGTGCGGTTGAAGTTTGATACGCCGCAGCCGGATGATTTGAGTGTTGGTGCCGCTGGTGGTGTTGGCGCGAATGTTGTTCGGATGGAGGATTTCTGGGAACGTCGTAGCGCGTTGAGTAGGTAGCCGCATGCATGACGTTATCCCGAATCTTACTGTTGAGGACAGGGAGCGTTCGCTTGGCTGGTTGGCCTTGTGGTGGATTGAGACCTTCTGTGTGGTGGGTTCTGAGCCGGCGTTTGATAAGCCGGTGCGTGAGAGTCCTGAATACTCCCGTTTCTATGTTGACTGTTATGCGTTGGACAAGCATGGCGAACGGTTGTTCGACCATGTGTTCCTGAGTCGTCCGAAGGGTTGTGACAAGTCGGGTAAGGGTGCTCGTCTTGGCTTGTTTGAGGCGTTGGGTCCTTGTCGTTTCGCCGGGTGGGCGAAGGGTGGGGAGACTTATACGTTTCTTGGGCAGACGTATGTGTATCTGCCGGGTGAGCCGATGGGTCGTCCGATTCAGGGTCCGAATGTGATTTGTATTGCTACGTCTGAAGATCAGACGGGCAATGTGTATGACGTCATTAAATACAATTGCAATAATGGCCCGTTGTCCGCGTTGAAGGGGCAGGGGTTGGATGTGGGTGAGACCCGTATCCTGCTGCCTGAGGGTGGTTCCATTAAGCCGGGTACGTCTGCTTCCGCTTCCAAGGATGGCGGTAAGGAGACGTTCATCATTGCGGATGAGTCGCATTTGTATAATACGCCGAAGTTGAAGGCTACGTATCATGTGTTGAAGCGTAATAAGTCGAAGCGTAAGGCTGATGCTGACCCGTGGGTTCTTGAGACGACGACGATGTATCGTCCGGGTGAGGAGTCCATTGCGGAGTTGACGTATAAGACGGCGAGGGATATTCGCGAGGGTCGTATGAAGGACCAGAAGCTCCTGTTCGACCATCGGTATTCTTCCATTGGCATTGACGATCTTAATGATATTGCGAAGTTGAAGCATGGCTTGTATGAGGCTTATGGTTCGGCTGCGATGTCGAAGGATGGTCGTGATCATATCATTCTTCCTGATGGTCGTATCGTTCCGGTTGGGGATGATGGGCTTAGCGAGGATGGTTATTCTTTGCGTTCGCCGGGTGTTGAGCCGGGTCCGTCGAAGGATGGTTGGGTTGATATTCGTGGTCAGATGGCGGATATTCTGGACCCTGCGTCTGATGTCGGTGATTCGATTCGTTACTTCCTGAACTCGTTGACGAGCGTGTCTGATGCGTGGTTGGCGGATTCCATGATTCGTAAGCATACGCAGTGCATCGGCTTGTTCGCTGGCGTGCCGGAGGGTACGAATCTGAATGATGCTGATGTGTGGCGTGATGTGATTTCCGAGGATGATGAGATCACGTTGGGGTTCGATGGTTCCTTGTCGGATGATGCGACGGCTCTTGTGGGTTGTCGTGTGCGTGATGGCTTGCTGTTCCTGATCAGGTTGGAGCAGAAGCCGGAGGGGCCGGAGGCTGCGGGTTGGCGTGTGGATGTTGACGCGTTTGACCGTAAGGCGCGTTGGATGTTGGATAATTTCAACGTTGTCGGTTTCTTCGCTGATGTCGCGTATTGGCGTGATGTGATCATTGGCTGGGAGCGGGATTATGCGCGGCTGGATTTGGTGTCCATGCGTGGCAATGGCGACCCGATCATGTTCCACACTAATTCTTGGCGTTCGGAGATGATGCAGTCTCTTATCGACATGCATACGGCTTTTTCGAAGGATTGGGAGCCGTGTGATGACGATGATGAGCCGGTGTTGGGTGATGTGGCCTTGATGGCTGACCCTCGTTTGCTGGCTCATTTCCGTAATGCTCGTCGTAAGAATTTCCGTCAGACGAATCCTGATGGTTCGTCGAAGTATCTGATTTATAAGGAGACGCCGAACAGTCCGTTGAAGATTGATGCCTGTATGGCTGGCCTTTTGGCGTATACCGCGCGTACCAAGTATTTGGAGGCGGGTATCGGCAGGGTGAGCCGGTCGAGGTGGCATGCGGAGCGCGTCTATTAGTTTCTAGGGGGATTATGGTTACGTCTTCCCAGACTCCGAATATTACGAGTCTTGTTCTCGGTGATGATGAGCCGGATGGCGATGGGCTGGTGTTGACCCGGTTGGCGACGCGTTTGCAGAATCGTATTCCGGATTTGTGTACGTTGAAGACGTTCTATGATGGGCGTGAGCAGGTGCCGCTTCAGTCGGTGCCTAAGTCCGCGACTCCCACGGCTTCTGCGATTTATCGTCGTTTCGTTGATATTTGTCCGTTGAATCTGGCGCATACGATTGTGGATGCGGTCGTGACTTCGCAGCATCCTACTGGGTTCCGTCTGGTTGCGGATAAGACGATGCGTAGCACCGAGGCCGATGACATGTGGGATAAGTGCGGCATGGATGTGCGTGCTTTGAACATGTTCATGGATGCGTCGCTTTATGGTGCGGCGTATGCGATGGTGTTCTCGAAGGGCAGTCCTTCGTATATTCAGCGGTTGAGTCCGTGGACTACGGAGATTTCCGATGATAAGGATTCGGCCATCGTGTATGGCTGGTCCGAGGATGAGCAGGTCGAGCGTATCACGTTGTATCGCATCATCCGTAATGATGACGGGCAGATTCAGAAGGTCTATTCGCGTACTGCGAAGCATGAGACGAAAGCGCGCACGTTGCCTTCGGATTCTGTTGATGATGAGGATGCCGTGTATGGCATTGCGAATGATGATTCGCAGAAGCGTCCTCAGTTGGAGGCCCAGTTCGAATGGGAGGGTGCGAGTTCCGATGGGGATTGGGCTTTCGCCGTCAAGTGCGGGTGCCTTCCCATTGTGAAGATGACGACCCCGAACGGCAAGGGCCAGTTCGAGTCGAGTCTGAAGACGTTGAAGTCGATTGACCAGCAGCGTTTCCAACGGTTGTGCATTCAGGAGATGCAGGCGTTCAAGCAGCGTTGGGTTCAGGGCGATATGCCGGAATACTATCAGAAGAACGACCCTGCGGTGAAGGCGAATCGTGCTAGGGCCGGTGACAAGATCGACTATTCGGAATTGTTCGAGATGGGTCCGGCCGCATTGTGGCTGTTGCCTGCGGATGCGAAGATCGGCGAATCGTCTATTACGGACATTACGCCGATTGTGACCGCCGCTTCGTCCGATATCAAGCATTTGGCTGGTTCTACGGGTACGCCGTTGTCGATTCTGTCTCCTGATACGGCTGGTTCGGCCGAGGGTGCGAAGCTGACCACTCGTATGCTGCGGTTGAAGGTCCGTGACATGAACATGCGTGCGAACGATACGTTCGTGCTCTTGTTGAAGATGGCTTTGACGGCTTCGGGTTCGAATGCGTCCGAGGAGCGGTTCGAGACGACATGGGAGCCTATCGACCTGCCTACCGAGTTGGAGATGGCTGAGGCCGCGTCGCAGGTGAAGGGCGTCATTCCGTTGAAGACGATCGCCCGTCGTTTCCTGCATATGACGGAGACGGAGATCGCGGAGATGATTCAGGATGCTCAGGATACGAGTTTTCTGAATGCGATGTCCCAGCAGAACGCGGCGTTGGATGCGAATGCGCGGCAGACCGAATCGTTGGCCGACAGTTCGTATTTGGATGATACCGGCTCGTTCTCTTCCGATTCGTCCGGTTCGGATGGCTTGTCGTCCGGCGTTTCGGATGAGGGGGATTCGTTCTCTGATCTGGAGGCGTGATGGCCGATAGTGCGTTGAGTGCCGTTCAGGCGTTGGATGCGCAACGTCGCATGCTGGTTGACGAGTATGTGAACCGTGCTTGGAACATGTGGCGTTCGTTGACCCCGGCTGACTGGTGGAACGATGCGGTGACCGAGGGTGCCGCCGCATATGTGACGCAGCAGCAGATCGCGTTCGTGAAGGCGATGCGCCGTTGCGGCATCACGTATGCGGATATCATGCTTCGGCTGGTGATGACGCAGGGGTTGGGGGAGATTCCCGAATATGAGGTGGTGCGTGACAATACGGACCCTTGGAAGGTTTCGTTGCGTGCCGCCGACGCGTATCGCAGTGAGGCCGTGAAGTCGCCCGACATTCGCCCGGAGGCTTGGGATAGGCTTGACGGGAATGTCGCGAAGACGGTTCAGGGCTGGTTGGATGCGGTGAAGGGCCAGTTGGAGAACAATGCGGTCACGGATGGGAATGTCGCGGCGAACCGTGCCACGCAACAACGGTATGAGTCGTCGGGCATCACACGGTATCGGCGTATCATCCATCCGGAATTGTCGAAGACCGGTACGTGCGGCCTATGCGTGGTGGCGGCGACGAACACGTTCACTCGCGGCGACCTGATGCCAATGCATAATCGTTGCAAGTGTACGGTGGCGCCGATCACGTCCGAGTATGACCCCGGATTGAAGTTGAACGACAGCGACCTCATGACCATCTACAAGGCTGCGGGGAAGACGGCTGGCAGATCGTATTCCACGAATGCTACCGACTTGACGAAGCTGCGCGTGCAGGTCACCAATAATAGTGAGCTTGGTCCGGTTCTGTTGCGTAAGGATGCGCCGGTCAAGGAGGGCTTGGCTGAATGGCATCTGCCTGATATGAAGATGACGCAACGGCAGATGGAACGCATGTTCAACCGTGCGACCGAGTTCGACGCTCACTACAGGCAGCTTTTGGAGGGTTCCTCCGATTCGGTGCGTTTCCGTTATGACGGGCGTACGTACAACTTTAGGAAATCAGCCCATACGAAGCAGGCTTGGGATTATGTCCGCAGTCTGCTCAGCTATTCGCGCGGCTTTCTTGGGCTGGCCGCATGAGAACAGATAGAACAGATAGGAGATCAGGGCGATGACCCTTGAAGACAATACCGAGGCAGAAGCCGAAAAGGCGAAGCAGGAGGAGGCCGGAAAGGCTGCGGAATCCGTCAAGGACGAGGCTGCCGCTCCTGAATCCAAGCAGCCGGACCCGCAGAAGGGTGCGGATGTTCCGGCTGATGAGGGTAAGCCCGCCGAGGGTGACGAGCTTGCCAAGTGGAAGGCGATGAGTCGTAAGAACGAGGACCGTGCTTCCGCGAATCTGAAGGCCTTCCAGTCCGCCGAGGCGGAGCTTGCGAAGGTCCGTACCGAAAACGCGTATCTGATCGCGAAGAGCAAGTATCCGCAGTTGACGGATGAGGCTCTTTCCCTGTGCTCCGAAAAGGAGCCCGACAAGATCGCCGCATGGGCTGAGAAGTACGCTTCCCTGAATCCGGTTGGCGACCCGAAGCCGGTGAAGACGGAACCTACCGAGGATGCGCTGGCGCGCAAGGTCGCCATGCAGGCCGAATACCCGTCCGGCACCTCCCATCCGAAAGCTCAGTCCGGCGACGCCTACAAGCGTGCGATGGAACGTCAGAAGGCTCGTAGGAGCAACAAGAAGTAAGTTTTCCTATTTTCGAAAGGAATCGAGTAAATGACTCAGGAAATGGTTCATTCCTCCGGTGTGGTGACCGTTGAGGAGGACAATTCTTGGCGTTATGGCGAGAAGAACACCAATGATTCGGTGTCCGTCACCATCGTCCCTGAACTGTTCAAGACCGCTGACAACAAGTATCTGACCGGTGTGGGTCCGAAGGCCACCACCGTTTACATTCGTTCCGGCATTCCGCTGGCGAAGATCACTTCCGGTACGAACGTCGGCTCCTATGGCCCGTATGACAAGACCGCTTCCGATGGCCGTCAGACGAAGATCGCAGGCCTGTTGGAGTCGCAGATCACCGTGAACATCAACATGAGCGGCTGGGACCTTGATGACCCGCTGGTCGGCATGACGTTCCGTGGTGACATCGTGAAGTCGAATCTTCCGGTCAAGCCGGAGGATACCGCCGTGTGGGGTGGTGAGTTCTACGACGTTGAGAACGATGTCGTGACTCCGCTTTCCGCCGTGTCCGGCGTTGGACCGAAGGGTGCCGATGGCGCGTCCGTGACCGCCATCAAGCTCACCAAGGATGGCTCCAACAATATTACCGGTGGTACCGCAACCCTGTCCAACGGACAGTCCGTGACCATCACCGTCGCCTGAAACAGGCTTCGGCCCTAGTAAACGTTTTCCGAAACCCGCCCGCCGTGGCGGGTTTTCGCATATCTAAGGAGTTTTCTTGGCTATTGACAAGACTATCATCCCGCCATCCGAAGCGACCGAGGTCGCTCAGGCCGGGCATGACTATGTGAACGGCATCCTGCCGCTCTCCAATATCTTCCCGGTCAAGTCCAATGAGGGTGAGTGGATTACCTCGTGGACTCCGGTCATTCCGAAGTCGAAGACCCGTGCGATGAAGCATCGTGCGCTTGATGCCGAGATCGGCCATACCAAGTCCGAGACCTCGACTGCGGAAATCCATTCCGGTCTGATTCCGCTGTCCGGCATGGACCATATTTCCGAACGTGATCTCACTTCGCATGCGAACGACACCTCGTATCTGCATGACAAGGCCGAGGGTAAGTTCGAGGCTTTGGGCCAGCAGGCCGGCGTGACCGAGGAAATCGAACGTCTTCAGGCCCTCGTGCTGGGTAAGGTCACCGTCAAGGAGAACGGCGCCGACGTACAGTATTCGTTCGGACGTCCGACCGCCCAGCAGAATGTCGCCCCGACCGTGAAGTGGGATGACAACAAGTCGAATCCTGTGAAGGACATCGAGGCTTGGGTGAAGATCATGCGTAAGAACTATGGTCGTAAGCCGCATGCCGTCGCCACTACCGGCAAGGTCATCGACGCTCTGCGTACCAACGAGTTCCTGCGGACCCAACTGTCCGGCATGGACCTTGAGCATTCGAAGACCTATCTGAGCCGTGACGAGGTTCTTGGCCTTCTGCGCTCCCAGAACGGCATCACCGACGTGCTGCTGGTCGATGAGGCGTATGAGGACCTGAAGCTGGATAACACGTTCAACATGGATGCGGATGTGGCTACCGTGTTCCCGGACAAGACGTTCATCCTGCTCCCGTCGTTCAACGATTCCACTCTTGGCGCCACCGTTTCCGGTCCGACCGCCGAGGCTCAGAACTCCGAATATGAGATCAACAAGAAGGTCAATGATGGTCTTATCGGCGCGATGCTGACCCATCAGGCCCCGTTGAACTATGACATTTGGGTGAATGGTACGTTCGTGCCGATTCTGTTCGAGGCGGTTTCGACCTTCAAGGCCGACGTTCTCGCCTGATAGCAGGGGGTGAGGCTTCATGGCTAATGGCGTGACTTCCAGCATCGATTGGCTGGAATGCATGGAGCTGCACTGCCTGAACGAGGCGGATACCTTGCATAGGTTTCCGAACGAGTGGGTGAAGTACATGTGCCGTAGGGCCGTGACCATCGCCATCACGGGCAGTACGAACTGCGAACCCCGGTTGGATTCGGGCGATCTGGATGTGGAGGATTTCGAATACGTCGTCTGTTCGATGGTGTGGCGTGTCATCCGCTATTCGGATATCAAGACCGAATCCAACGGCACGTATCAGTTCACCCGCTTTGACCCTCAGGACAACCAGCCGGGGAAGGATGCGAGTCCGAACCTGTATCTGTCGAAACGCGAAAAGCAGATTCTTGACGGGTATGCTTCGGGCCGTGGCCCAATCGGCACGGTTGGTGTCGGCGTGAACCGTATTTATGGGATGTGATGCCTTTTGTCTCATGAAACATGGGATTTGGGGCATCCGTATGACGCTCACGCGGCTGACGTGCTGGGTGGCGGCAAGCCGTATGACGGTATGGCGCGGGTTCCTTGGGTCAAGCCGGATACCTTGCTGTACAAGGATAAGGTGATCGTCGTCCCGTATACCATTCGGCGTTCCGCGCATGGTACGACCTATGTGCCGTCCGATAAGGCTTACTGGTGTTGGTGTTCCATTGAGGGGCGCGAACAGCAGGCGGGCATGTTTTCGATTTCCGGTTCCGAGGATAAGTCGCCGCAGACTTGGGGTGGACTGAGAGAGGTCACTCCTTCGCAGATAGTCGCCGTTGAATGGCATGGCGACATTCATACGGAGGTCTGGTATGAGGGTGACTGCTACGACGTGGATGGCGCTCCTACGCACCGTCAGCATGGTGAGGTGCCTCATTATGAGATGCACATTCGTCGTAACGCCGACTATTCGGAACTGCCTGCCGAGTTGAGGCCGAAGCCTCCCGAACCGGACCCGGACGACCATGTGTGGGGTGAGGATGATGGTAAGAGTTTCCATTGACCGTCGCCTGTCCACGAAGGTCGCCGAATGGTTCGGGCCTGCGATTACCTCTGCGAAGGCCGATGATGTGCTTGCCGACGCGAGGACGTGGGCTGCGGCGAGGGCCGTGGGCCGTGACCCGGGCGTTTCCGTGGCTGGCGATCTGAGCCTGTCGAAGCATTATCACGGCATCGATACTGACGTGTGTTTGGACGTGGAGGGCCGTGACGGGTCGAATGTGGCCGTCGAACATGAGTGGGGTGCTTGGAACGAGCAGCGTCACCGGTTTGTCGAGGGCCATCATGTGATGCGTGATGCGGCGCGAATGAACGGGGGTTATTGATGCCTCTTCTTCCCGTTGACTATGTGCGTCATCCCGAGGAGCGTCCGCAGGCGGATTTCGATTCGCTGGTGTATACGCTCCTGTGCAAGGGGTTCGAGTCCAATGAGCGTTGGCCGGGCGTGCATGTGCTGAACGAGGTTGATGTTGACGTTGACGCGTGGGCCAGTTTTTCGGATGTGGTGCTGTTCCATACGAACGCGCCGAAGCCCGCGTCCAATAATCATTCGACCGGCGTGTGGGATTGTCTCATCGACATCATCATCGCCACTCCCGATGCGGACCGTTCGTTCGCTCTCGCGTCAGAAGTGTATCAGCAGATCAGGCAGTGGCCCCGGTATGGGAGTACCGATTATGGCCGTGTCATCCGTATCGTCGGCAATCCGGGGTTCGGTAAGAGTGCCGGTGGCAAGCAGGCGACCGGTAAGAAGGTCAAACAGTATTCCGCTTCGTCGTTCACCATCCGTGCGGAGGATTCGCTTCGTATCGGATGACCTAAATTTTCCGATTTTTCCAAGGCCCGCTTCATGGCGGGTCTTTTTGTTTAAGGAGATCAAGACATGGCGTTTAATGATGACGCAACCCTTATCGCGACCTATGGAACCTTGTTCTATGCTCCGGTGGGTACCCTTCTGCCGAAGGATGGTGCCAAGGGTTTCAAGCTCAATTCCGATACCATCCCGTCTTCGGATAATACGGGTGGTACCGACCCGAAGAAGGTGTGGACGAATCTCGGCCATACTTCCGCCGATAACAAGATTTCGTTCTCGTTCGACGGTGGTGACGCCACTTCGCATAATTCGTGGGCTCGTAAGAACCTGCGTACCACTTATGCGGATTCGACCTGCACCATCACCGCGAAGAGCCTCCAGTTGGATACCGACACGTTGAAGCTGATCTACAACGGTGCCGAGGAGGATGGCGGCGTTGGTGTGGATATCACCAAGAAGCCGCAGTCCTTCAGCCTGTTCCTTCTGGCGCAGGAGGATTCCGATGATGCTTCGAAGATTCGTTTCGGCACTCTGTTCCGTAAGGTGTCGGCCACTTTCGATGGTGGTCCGGACTTCTCGGGCGATGATTTCGTTGAGCAGGGTCTGACCGCCGAGGTCGAGACCGTTGCCGGCAAGAAGCCGATTGTGTTCTTCCCCGAGTCGGTCATGGCTGCCTGATAGCGCTTTGGCCGTTGATGCCGGACTCCCGTCCTCCTATCCGGGGGCCCGGCTGTTTTTCACCCGTTTTCATGCGGATAGATAGGAGATTTTCTGACTTTTGATGATAGGAGAAATCATGGTTGATGAGGTCAAGGATACGACCGTCGAGGCTGGCGTGGGCGAGTCGGATGCAGGGGATGATGCCTTCCGTATGCCTGAGACTTGGGCTGAAATGTGTGAGGGTGAGCCGTTGTTCGTCCTGTTGCCTGAACTGGTTCCTGCGGAACGGTTGAAGTTCAGGCAGGCCGCCGAGCTTCGTAAGCTGTCCGGGATGGCCGGGTTCACGTTGCGTGAGGGGACCACCGGCCCTGTTGAGGTTTCGATGCGTGATGTGGAGTCGAAGATCGACGAGCGTATGGATTTCGTCGAGAGGGCTTTGGATTGGGTGAAGTCCCTGACCTCCCAGCCGGAGAAGGTTGACGAGTGGACGTTGGGTATCGGCTTGGATGAGCTGTTCTGGCTGGTCGAGTCGATTCTGCTGTTCTATACGGACCAACTGGGAAAATCACTCGATTCGAAGCGCAGGTCCGCAAGCACCCCGTCGAACTGACGGCGGATTTCCAACGCTTCTACTGTCTTGATTTGACAGCCGGGTCGTTGAATCCCACTCGTGCGGAACGTTTGGCCGCCGGTCTCATGGCTATGCCCGATAGCCTGTACCGTGCGAAGATGTTGGAGGAGGCCCCCGCTTCGGAGGATGATGGGCGTGCCGGTGCGAAGCCTTTGGTGTTGCCGTGGCTTGGCTGGGATTCCAAGGCTATGATCGAGGCCGATATCCGTAACATGATGGATTCGGTGATCGTCGCCAAGTATGGTGGCAAGGGTTCCGAACCGCATCCGATGCTGCCGCCCGGCGCAGACAAGGAGCCGCCACGTCGGGAGAACGAGGGCACGGAGGAGAATTTCATGCGGATGTTCTCCAAGTTCCATATGACCTGAGTTCGGTTCTGTTTTCGTTTGGCCCCGCCCGTTACCTGTGCGGGGCTTTCCTTTTAGCTTTCATGGGGGTTTCATGGCGGGAGAGCATAGGGGTGGTACTGTCGTCGTCCGGGTGACGGCGGACACGAAGGGGTTCAGGGAGCAGGTCGAACGTGCCGCCCGCGGCATCGATGATATTCGTCTTGACGCGAATTTCCTTCCCGATACCGCACGGTTGGAACGTACGTATAGGGAGTGGAATGGCAAGGATGCCACCATTCATATGCGGTTCGAGGCGGATACGAAGGGGTCCGACCCGGTGCTTCGCCGGTGGAACGAGCAGGCGGAGGCCCTTCGCCGTAAGTTCAACTACAAGCCCGTATTGGATGATTCGCGTGTCAACCGTTCCCTCAAGCAGCTTGAGGCGAGGACGGAGAAGGTGTTCGCGAAGGGTGAATCCTTCTCGAAGCGTCTCACTCCGAAGAAGGAGGATGTCCTTCCCAATTGGCTTGACAAGAGCGTTGACGAGTTCCGACGTAAGCAGTATGACCTGTATAAGCAGGTGCATGGGCTTCTTGCCAACAGCAAGAACCTGTCCGAACAGCAGCGTAAGCAGTTCGCCGATCTGACCCGCGAGGCGGTGAAGAGTTCGAACCGTATGCGCGACCTGAAGCAGGAGTTGGGCCGTCAGACCGCCGCATACAATGAGCTGGCCGAAGCGCGTAAGAGGGCGAAGAAGGCGGGGGAGCGGACCGGTGACCTGTGGGAGCAGGAGAGGGTTGCCCGCAAGCAGATCACGCAGACCACGAAGGCCGTTGACCGTGAGGCGAAGGCGCTTGCCGGATTGCATGCGCGGCAGGCAGACCTCATCGATGTCGCCGCAGGTGGGGATGGCAAGCAGATTTCGAAGCTGACCCGTAAGGTGGCCGCTTTCGAGAAGCAGATCGTCTCCACATCCAAGTCGTTGGGCGAGTATTCCAAGGCGCGTGACACGGCGTTGGGGCGCATGTCAACGCAAAGCTCCTACGGTAAGTGGTTCAGGCAGCAGACCGTCGATGGCAGCGCGTACGTCAAGGACCTTATCGCCAAGCAGAAGCAGGCGCAGATTGAACGTGAGAAGCTCGCCCAAGAAGCCAACAAGGGGTTGAGCTTCAATGAGGTGAGCGGGCGTGAGGGTTGGAACCGTCAACGTCAGCAGGCCGAAGAGCTCATCGAAACGTACCAGAAGGTCCGTGAGACCCTTTCCGGCGATGTGGCCGCATTGAAACGGAACAATTCCGACTGGTTCGACCTTGACGAGTATAAGAAGTCCGTCAAGGCGTTGACCGAGGTGGACGAGCGTATCTCCCGGTTGAAGAAGAATCCGGTCATCACCGAGAAGGTGAGGTTGGATGGTTCGCAGTTCCAGAAGGACCTTGCGGACATTCTCGCCAAGAACGGCAATCGTCTTCACTATGATGCGCGTATCAAGTTCTATGCGGATAATCTCAAGCAGGTCCGTAGGCAGATGGAACAGTTGAAGCTCGACGGCGTTGAGGTGCCGGTCAAGCTGAAGGCGCGTCTGCGTGAACTGAAAAGGCAGTTGGCCTACAATAAGGCGCGGTTGGAGAAGGACCCGAACGCCGTCGTCCGGTATGACGTGCAGGGGAATTTCGAGAAGGTCAGTTCCGAGATAGCCAAGTGGAAGGACCAGCAGGTCCGTATCCGCATGTATGTGGATGGTGCCGATGCGGTTCGCCGTGAGATGGCTGAGATCAGCCATAGGCGTCTTGACGTGCCGGTGCGTTTGCGGGCCGAATATGCGCAGGTCGAGTCGGCGATGCGCAAGTATGCGGCCGAGTTGAAGAACAATCCGGATGCGGAGATTCCGTCCGAACTGCATATCAACAAGAAGCATGCCGAGGAGGAGCTGAAGCGGTTCAAGGAGAAGAACGACACCCTTGACATGGATGTCGATCTGGAGACCGCGATGGCCCGCGCCCATCTCGCCTATTTCACCCGTCCTCGTACGGTCGATATCTTCGCGAAGTTCCATGGCACTGACCTCGGGCGGATTCTTGGCGGCATGACGTATGGCGCGTCCGGTCTGAAGGGTGTGGAGAACAGTTTCCGGAACCTCGTGAACCTGATGGACACGTTGGATAAGAAGGTGCCGCGTCTTGCGGTGGTGTCCACGGTCCTTTCCGATATCGGCGCCGGGGCCATCAATCTTGCCGGTACGGTCGGCGGTTTGGGCAAGAGCATCGTGAGCCTGTCGAAGGCCGCGTATGTGCTGCCTACCGCGTTGACCGGCATGGCCGCCGTGTATTCGACGTTCAAGATGATCTACGGTGACAAGGGCACCACTTGGGCTGAGAACATTGATTTCACCAATACGAAGCTTGCCGAACTGTCCAGTAGCGTGCAGAAGGCGTTCTATGGTGTGGCCAAGCCCGCCATCATGGAGACCGCGAACCTGATCGGCGATTCCCTCGTACCTGAGATGAGCACGCTCGCCAAGCATGAGGGCGAGATCGTCGAAGGGTTGATGAAGGCCGTCCAATCGTCGTATGATGCGAATGAGCTTCCGGCCATCTTCGACCGTGTGAACGCTTCGATGGATAATCTCGTTCCCGGCATGGAGTCGCTTATCACCGCTTTGTCCCATGTGGGCATGGTGGGCGGCAAGTATTTGCCGCAGTTCGCGCAGTGGTTCAGCAAGGATGCCGAATGGTTCTCCAAGTGGGCCGAGAATGTGATGAACGATTCCGACCGCGTGGATACGGCCATGTCCGCAGTCAAGGAGCAGGCCGGTTATCTTGGTTCGTCCCTGAGGTCGTTGAAAGGCATTCTGGAGGGTGCGTTCACTCCGCTGGCGCAGTATCAGAACGGGTTGGAACAGTTCAGCACCGTGTTGGAGAAGGCGAACCGCGCCGTGAACTCCATGAGCGCTCAGGATACTTTGAACGCTTGGGTGACCGGTGCGCGTAACGCCCAGAAGGGCGTGCGTGACGCGTTCAACGATATCGGCGACGCGGCGAACGAGATGCGTTCCGACGTGGCCGGGGTGATGGCGAATCTTGGGCAGTTGACGGGTAATTTCATCGCCGACGTGTCCAAGCTGGGCGCCGGAACGTCCGGTGGCATTCTCTCGTTCTCCGAGAACGTGCGTGACGGGTTGAGCATGGTCATGTCCTCGATTTCGTCGGCTTCGCCGATGTTCTCCGATCTGATTCGCATGGCGGGCCAGTTGTCCAAGACGTTTGGCAGTACGTTCGCCAATTCGTTGAAGGCCGCGGCTCCGACCATCGAGGCCATTGCGAATATGACCAGTCTTGTGTCCGAGGCGGTGTCGAAGCTCCCCGCTCCGATTCAGGGCATGTTGGGCTTGTGGGCGACGTTCGGTCGTGCCGGCGTGAGCGCGTGGACCGCGTTGAAGACCGGCGCGTTGGAGACCATCCAGAACACGATGAACTATCAGAACACGTTGCGCCAGTTGGGTGTTACGGCTGATAGCACGAGGGTGAAGTTCACCCAGCTGTTGGCCGCGATGGCACAGTTGGAGCGGAACAATGCCGCCGCATCGTTGACGGGTAATGCCGCCATGTATGGCAACGTGGCCGGATTGTTCACGTCGTCCGCCAAGGGCATGAACAATATGGCCTCCGAGGCTGAGAATGCCGCTACCGCCGTCGCCAAGACCGGTACCGAGGCCCGTCTCGCCGCCGAGGGCGCCGTCATGTTGGGCAGCGCGTCCGCCTCCGCCGCGAAGGGTGTCGGAGACGTAGGTTCGAACGTGTCCCCGGCGAAGAAGGCGTTGAGCGGATTGAAATCCGTCGCCTCCGACGCCGGTACCGTATTGTTGGGCATGTTCGGCGGCCCTGCGGGCATCGCGTTGACAGCCGGGCTGACGATTGCAGGTACGGCGTTCAGCGCGTATTCGCAGCATGTGTCCAAGGGCAAGAGCGAGGTCGAATCGTTCAATCAGGCCGCTAACGCCACTCCGATGGCGTTGTCGGCTCAGGCTTCCTCGTTGGATGAGCTGAAGAACCGTTTGGATAATTTCAGTTCCAAAACCAAGGAGACGTTCGGCACATCCCGTGATTTCTTCGACAAGTTCAAACTCGGGCAGGTGTCGGCGAAGGATTTCGATAACGTGTCCGACGCGTTGGCGCGATTGAACAAGAACGAGGATGAGGCGGCCAAGGCGGCTTCCGGTTCCACGAAGGAATACGATAAGTACATCAAGTCGCTGGAGAAGATCGAAAGCGCCGGCATCGGCTCGCAGACGACGACAGCCGGTGGTATTACTACGGTGACTACCACGTTGACTGAACAGGCCAAGGCCGCTCAGGTCACCCGTGAGAGTTTGGAGAAGCTCCGTAAGGAGCAGACCGAAGCCTTACAGGCGAAGGCCACCGCAGCCAATAAGAACGCCGACTACGTGCAGACGCTGCTCGATGAGGGGCAAAGCTACCAGTCCATTGCGGACGGGTTGCTGTCCGACACCGAGAAGGAGGAGCGTCACACGTCCGTGGTCAGCGCCCTTTCCAAGGAGTTGAGTTCCCAGAGGAATGCGACCATCCAGCTTGCCGCCTCGTCCAGCGCCTACTATAAGACGCTTGAACAGGTGAAGACCAGCATCAAGCAGGTGCAGGAGCTTCACGAGCAGGGACAGCGGATTTGGGATGACCAGAAGAGGAATTTCGACCTTACTACCGAGGCCGGACGTGGCGCGTCCGACGTTCTGACTTCGCTTGCTACGAGTTCCAACGATTATCTGACGGCCATGATCGCCCAAGGTGCGAGTGCCGATGACGTGATCGCCAAACAGAGGGAACTGTCCGATAATTTCAACAGTCAGGCGCGTGATGCCGGTGTGGCCGAGGATGCCATCAACGGGTTGAACGATAGCATGCTGATGACTCCGAAGGAGATTCGCACTCAGGTCAGCGTTCAGGCGTTGGAGGCCCAGAAGACCCTTGCCGACATCGTTGAAAGCATGGCGTACCTGTTCCCGGACAAGTCTCGCGAACAGACCAAGACAATGCTGCTGACATCCGTTTGGAACGGGAAGACCGATGCGGAACAGTTGCAGAAGATAGTCGAACAGCTGACGGACGGCAAGCATGAGATTCAGTTCACTGCCGATGGTACGCCGGTCGTGGTCGAATCGGACAAGATCACGAGCATACTGGCGAAGATTCCTTCCCTGAAGGAGACGTATCTTCAGGCCCGTATCAGCGGCCAGTCCGAGGCCGACGCGTTGAAGACGACCATCGAACAGGTGCCGTCGTTGAAGGAGGCATATCTTCAGGCGAAGGCCGATGGCAAGAGCGACATTGACGCGTTGAAGGACGCGATCAACTCCGTGCCGGAATTGAAGAAGGCGTATGCGAAAGCGAAGGCCGAAGGCAAGGATGAGGTCGATGCGCTGATCGACGCGTTGAAGGCGTTGCCGGAGGAGAAGAAGACCAAGGTCAAGACCGAGGGCGCCGAGGAGTCCGAGAAGAAGCTGGACGACTTGGAGAAGAAGAAGGTTCCCGCAGCCAAGGGCGTCAGCTTCAAGATCGATGCCGACGACAATGACGCGAACGTGAAGCTCGCCAAGTATGCGAGTTATAACAATGTGACTCTTGCGACGGCTCACGCGTATGTTGACGGCGATGATTCCGGCGCCCAGAACGCGTTCAACAACACCCGGTCCTATGATGGGGTGACGTTGGCGCGACCTTGGGGCCGGGTGCAGGGTGAGCATACGCTTGCCGATCTTGCTTTCGCGGCGATACAGGCGTTCGATGGCGTGACCATTGCGCGTCCGTGGGGTCGTGTGATGGGCGAGAACAACGATGCGCAGAGGGCGTTCAGGGACACCCGGGCGTACGATGGCATGACCATCTCCCGTCCGTGGGGTCGTGTGATGGGCGATGATTCCCATGCTCAGAACGTGTTCAATACCATCCGTAAGTATGATGGTACGATTCTTGCCACCCGTTACGTGGATATCGTCACTCGTGGCGGTACGAGCAGTCGTAGTGGCGGGGATGGTAGCTTGTCTGCGGCGACCGGTGGGCGTATCCATGGTCCGGGTACCGCCACGTCGGATTCGGTTCCGGCTTGGCTGTCTACCGGCGAGCATGTGATTCGTGCGTATGCGGTCGATAAGCTGGATAGGACCATCGGCCCGAATTTCCTGAACGTGTTGAATCGTACAGGTGATTTGGACAAGGCCATCGCTCAGGCCCGTAAGTCGTATAGGTCTTCGGCTTATGGCTTGTCGCGTATGGCTTATGCGTCGGGTGGCCGTGTGAATGGCATGATGCAGCAGTATAAGGTCGAGGTCATGCCGAATATCATTGTTCCGGCGTCCAATGGTACGACCGTGAATCAGACGTTCAATACGAAGGTCGTACGGTCGAATGATGACCTGTATGCGGCCGCTCCGATCTTGCATCGTAACGCGTTGGCCGAGGCTAGGAGGTTCCAACGGTGAGTGATGTTCCTGAACTGGTGGAATTGTCCGCCGCCGGATTGACTCTTACGTTCGACGGCGGCAATGGCGTTGACCCGAAGGATGACGTTCTGCTTATCTCGCAGGATGGTGTCGAGGGCTGGTATGATTCGCCGGATGACAAGACGGTGATGAGCGAACGCGGCCAAGGGGACGGCGCCCATGACGTGTGGCAGTCGGATTTCCTGTATTCGGCGCGTGTCATCACCATGCATTTCACGGTGGGTGCGCATGATCGCATCGGGGTCGTGCGCCTGTTGAATGACGTGCGCCGCGTGTGCGCCCACCGTAGGGTGAGGTTCCGTTTGAAGGATGCGACGCATGATTGTTATGTGACCGGTCGTGCGTCGTGGAAGTCGAATGGCGAGTATGGCAGGGATGGTTGGCTGGGGGACAATACGTTGACGGTGACGTGCGAACGCCCCGAGATACTGTCCTCCGTGGAGTCCGTATGCCAGTTGGAGCCGTTGCATGCTTCGATGGTGGGTGGCGGCCTGAGGTATGGGGAGTCGTTGGATTCCCCCAAGGGCTTGCAGTATCCGCTGGCGTACGGGCTGAAGGTCGACCGGAATGTGTCGAACGTCGCCATCCTGTATAACGGGGGTACGTCGCGTGCGTATCCGACGTTCGAGGTGGTCGGCCCCATGCCGGATGGGGTGCGGTTGGATTTCCCCGGTACGGGCCAGTCCATCGTATGCTCCCAACCAGTGTATGGGGAGCCGCTCGTATTGGATTGCCGTTCCCGGACGGCCACGGTCGGCGGCTTGGACGTGTCGCGTACCCTGTCGAGCCGTGGCTTCCCGCAGATTCCCCCGTTGGGTTCGTTGAACGTCGTGTTGAGCAGTTTCGGCAATGGTTTTGTCAATTGTCGTGTCCGTGACACGTTCATGTAAGGAGTTTCTTTTATGGGTACTACCGCTTTGGGTGTCAGCCCGAACACTGACGGCGTGGGCGTCACCCCGCTGGCGCACCGCCAAGTGTTGGGCGCGCAGTGGAACAATACGGGCATCATCACCGGCCTGTCGGTGACGGGCCGTAGCGACTTGCGCTATAACGTGTCGGCGGGGGTCGCGGTCTGTTCACGTGGCGCGACGGACGGCAAGACGCTCGCCTACTATGAGGGCGGGCAGACCCCGGCGACGAGTGCGGGCGACCCGTCCAACCCGCGTATCGACGTGATATGGATTAAGGCGAACAATCAGGTCGAATACAAGGATTCGGACAATCTGGTGACGGTCGGCGTCACGCAGGGCACTCCGTCCGCAAGCCCCGTCGCGCCCAGCATTCCGGCCGGGTGCACGGTGTTGCGTCGTATGAGGGTTCCCGCGTCCATGACCGTGACCACTTCCGCCACCGCTTCCGACAGCGCCGACTATGCGATACCGTATTCGGCTTCGATGGGCCGTCTGGCCTATTTCGAGAATCGTGCCGAAGGGCCCGCGAACTTCTCCAACAAGGTCGTGGAATATTATGACGAGGCGGTCACGTTCGACGTGCCGACCGACCGCCTGCTGGAATTGCGGTATCGCGCCACGGCATGCTGCGCCATGAGGGGCCATCCGGACAAGCCGACGGAGAATGCCGGCGAGATGGCGTGCTGGTTCGTATGCTTCCAGTTGGACGGGCAGGACGTTCCGAACTCGGGCGGCCAGTTCCAAGTGTCCCGCGCATGGCAGCCGGTGATGATCAGCACTCTGGTGCAGGTCGGTGCGGGCCGTCATACGGTGCGCATCCGCAACCATCGTGTCCCGTGGGGCGAGAACGTGTATTTCGTCTGCCATTCCAACAAGGAGGAGACGTTCTCGCCGCGTGTTCTGGAAGTGTGGGACAGGGGTACGGCGAAGTGAGTTGGAGCGCCTACCTGTATGATACGATGACGGGTTTGCTGGCCGAACCGGTGGACGTGCCGAACTTCACGTGGTCGATGACGGTTTCCGATTCGAGTTTCAGCACGTCGCAGGGCAAGGGCGTCGGCGATGACGAGGTGGGCGGCTTGGAACTGCCGTGGAGTCAGATTCCCGGTGACACTCCCGCCGCCCGAGCTTCGGCCTTGCAACCGTATAAGCGTGGCATCGTCCTGTTCTGGAAGAGTCCCAACGATGACGTTTCGTCGTTAGGCACTCCGATCTTGGCCGGCGCGTTGGGCGTGCGCACGAGTTCCTGGCATGATGTGTCGGTGCCGTACGTGTCGATGATGGGCCTGTTGCAGGACAGGTATCTGGTGCATGAGAACTCGTTCGGCAAGGATGCGGGCCATACGTCCAAGAAGAGCTTCATATGGGAGAACCTTTCATGGCGTGCGTTGGCGTGCGAGACGATACGCCAATGCACCACGGTCAAGCCGGGCGGGGAACTGCCCATCGACCTGCCCTATCTGAACGAGTCCGGCACGCACAGCCTTCCCGCCGAGGGCGCGTCGGACGATAAGAACGCGCCGAAAACGAAGTCGAAGAAGCGTGTGGACACCGCCGACGGATACGTGGAGACCGCGATAGACGGGGATACGACCACCATCACGGAACAGCACGTGAAGAAGGACACCAAGAAGGTGTCCACCACGAAGACGGTCACGTATCAGACCCGTAAGGGCAAGAAAAGCAAAGACCATACGAGCGTGAAGACGATCACGACGGCGCAGACCACGACGACGAAGAAGACCGTGACGAAGAACCATGAGGATTATGCGGAACGTACGGTCACGACCACGACGACCGTGTACACGTTCGACGCGAACGGCCAGCAGACGGGCAGCAGCACTTCCACGGACGGGCCTCACAAGTCGATCATTCCCCGTCAGACGCGTGTCGAATACAAGGATTTCAACGTTTCCAACCATCGTTGTTCGGACATTCTGAAGAACATCGCGAACGAGGATGGCGGGCCGGACATGCAGTTCCGCCCCTACTTGGCCGATTCGCAGCATATCCGCTTCCGGTTCGAGGCCGGTAGCGACGGCGACGTCTATCTGAACCAGAAGATTCGCCTGTCCCTGTCGTGTTCCCCGTATGGGGGCACGTTGGAGAACGTGAAGATCGACCGTGCCGCCCCCTACATGCGCGTGTATGCGACGGGCGCCGGTTCGGACGAGGGCACGATGTGCGATCTGGCCGAGGATCTGAGCCTCGTGTCCCAGGCTGACCCGTGGCCGTTGCGCGAGGCGGTGACGAGCAGCAGTGATGCGAGGACGTGGGAGCTTCTCGATTCCACGGCGCGCAGCATGCTGAACGCGAACAGGTATCCTTTGGCCCAACTGTCGGGCGAATTGGATGCGAACGACGTGGACTCGCAGGGCATGCCGTTGCATCCGTTGGGCAGTTTCTGGCCGGGTGAGACGTTCGACGTGGCGATAGACGGGTTCCCGGATTGGCCGGACGGCGTGTATCCGATGCGGTTGATGCGGATGAGTGGCGACCAGACCGGCAAGGTGTCGTTGAAGTTCGACCCCGTGCAGGAACCCGTCACCTGAAAATCGCCTTTTACCCCTTTTTTCTAACCCCGCCTTTTAGGTAGGGTTTTCTCATGTTAGGAGAGTGCATGGCTTCCCATAGCGAACTGCGCCCCGATGACTCGGCCCTTCCGTTGCTGATAGCTTCCGCCGCGTTGAGCAAGGCGGAGAGCCGTCTCACGGTGGCTACCGGCACCGTCGTCGCGGACAATGCGGACGGTACGCAGACGTGGATTGGTTCCAACGGTTCGGACGATGCCAATGGCGTCATCAAATGGGTGGGCGACCTGAGCGCCCCCGGCATGCCGTTGGGATTGTCCGCCGCATGTAGCATGCAATGCGTGGTCGTGTCGTGGGATGGCACGTTGGAGGACGGCGTGCCGTCCGACTTCGCGTATGTCGAGATCTTCGCCCGCCGTGAGGGCAGTGTGGATGATGTCATATCGTGGGGCCGCCTGTCTTCGGCTGGCATGCTCATGAGCCCCCGCTATGACATCGGCACGGTTTTCGACGTGTATGCGATAGCCTATGACGATGCGCATGATTCGACCGGGGCGTTGGCGCGTAACCGGTCGGAACAGTCCGACCTGATTACGGTCGCGGTCGAACAGGACGCGGACATGGAACAGATCGACGCCGCCGTGGAGGAGATGTCGAAGAAGGCCGACGAGGCTGGCGCGAAGGCCGAACAGGTTCGCAAGGACATGCAGTCGGAAGTAGATTCAGTCAAGGCCGACGTGAGCAAGGTCGAATCCGAAGCCGCACAGTTGAAGGCGGACGCGGCGAAACTGTCGCAGACGGTGGATGCGAACAAGACCGCGTTGGACAAGAGCGTGGCCGCAGTGGACGCGAAGGCGCAGGCCGCTTCCGATAAGGGCGACCAGCTTGGCGCGAAGATCACCGAAGTGACCTCGACGGTCAACGGGCAGGCAAATAAGTTGAAGGAACTGTCCACCCGCATCGAGGGCGTCGCCTCGGATAACACGGCCACGGTGCAGAGCGTCACCGAATTGAAGCAGACCGTGACCGGTCTTGACGCTCGCGTATCGCAGAACACGACCACCGCGAACGGCGCCATGAGCAAGGCCACGTCGGTCGAGCAGACGGCCAACGGCATCAAGACCGATTTGAGCGAAAACTATACGACCACCGCGAAAGCCGACGAGAAGTACAGCACGAAGACGGAACTGACGGCCACGGCGGACGGGCTGAAGTCCAGCATCTCCAACGTGAAGACCACGGCTGAGGGGGCGGTCAGCAAGGCGAACGCCGCCCAAAGCACGGCGGATGGCGTCAGCGTGACCCTGAGCAAGAACTATACGCCGACTTCCGAAGCGGACGCGAAGTACGCGACCCAGACCAGTTTGAAGGCCACGGCGGACGGGTTG
>OKVD01000045.1_pt1 | contig 128204 bp, 111 predicted proteins | sample 1606881 | NCBI WGS metagenome assembly OKVD01 (sample SAMN03281011, study PRJEB24777) | human gut metagenome | isolation source: fecal sample PR176 from 1 month old male Indian infant, caesarean delivered... | place: Singapore | collected 2006-01-13
AATATCTGGATGACTATCTGCCATGGGATCCCATGGTACAGGAACGTTGCCGATAACCACTGCCCTTTTAGTATAGAGGGTTAGTGGTTATTTTTCTATCCACCATCTTATTTGACGCTTACGAAATAACCTGATTAAAATATCCTGTCCGCAATTGCCCTCTCTGCATGATTAGAATATTATGCCGCCTCGGCTCTCTGATTCTGCCCGAGAAATTACCGTCCAAGTTCGGTTTACAACATAATACACAATATGTAGTAAAAAAGGCCTGCGCTGTCATGTATTTGCGGCCTTTTTCCGTATTTGGAATAAATGCCGCTGTCCGAGCGCAGACCTGATCCTATTCGTTTTTATTGCCGCAAAGCCTTACAGGTTCTAAAAAAAAATACCTTGTCGTATATTGACAACGAAACTTCGTTGCTGTATGCTTATCACAACATAATGTGTAATATGTAGTTTACCGTATTAAATCCTTGACATAAAAATATAAGAGTTGTATAATTGTCACAACATAATGTGTATTATGTTGTATTTTTATATTATTAGACCCATTTCATTTAATTGTCTTTCATATTCCCAACTGCTCGTCATAGTATAAATCCTGGTTGTTTCGATGCTGCTGTGCCCCAAAATATCTGCCAGATGCACAATATCTTTCTGTTTTCCATAATACGTCCTTGCAAACAGATGACGCATATTATGGGGAAATACTTTTTCGCGGGAAATCCCCGCTCTCTCACATATTTTGTTCATTTCAGTCCAGACATTGCTGCGGTCGATCGGTTTACCTGTCCGGGTTATAAAGATGCTTCCCGACTGGATGTCGTTATTGATACAGTAGTCTTTTAGTTTGTCCTTCAGCTTTAGAGGAATCAGGATAATCCGCTCCTTTCCTTTGCACGAGACGCTCGCATACCCCCTCTGCAGGGATTCTGCCGTTATATTGCGCAGTTCGCTGATGCGAATTCCTGTCCCGCAGATCGTCTCCATAACCAGGGCCAGCCGGTCTTTCTTCTCATTCTGTGCCGCTTCGACCAGTCGAATGTATTCCTCTCTGGTCAGTTCCCTGTTCTGATCGGTAAAAACGCGTTTCTGGATCTTCAGCAGCCTGACGCGGCATTCCTGCCTGTCGTAAAATGTAAGGAAGCTGTTCATCGCGGTTAAAAAGGAATTCACACTGGAAGGCTTATATCTTCCCATTAATTCTGTTTTGTAGTGCATGGCGTTTTCTTTCGTTATTTTGTCTTCCGTTCCCCCACAGGTCTGCAAAAAATCCAGAAATTTACCAGCATCCCGTACATACTTACTGACTGTCGACTTACTTTTTTCATTGTAGATGAGATACCTTCGATACTCTTCCAACATCATATCTGCATTCATTTCTGTCTCCATCTGTCTTCTCCTTTTCAATTTTACGTTTTATGCACTATTATTACCGATACCAAAGAAAATATTATCTGTTAGGAGATCAGAAAAAAAGTATTTCATCCATTTCCTGTATAAAAATATCGGCTGATATGTCGCCCGAAACTCAAACCGTGGATGGAAACGATGCAATATCCCCAAAACCATTGACTTTCCACTCGGAATTTGATAAATTTTTATTATTAAAACATCCTAATTCAGCGCAGCAGCCACAAGGAATTTCACTACCTGTTCGGGCTTCATGCTGATTTACCTGCTTACAATATGAATGAATGGAAAGGTGAAGATACTCATGATGAACGAGAGAATACACGATGAATTCCTGAAGATACTGGCTGAAGAACTGATCCCCGCCATGGGATGCACCGAGCCCATCGCACTGGCCTACGCCGGAGCCAGGGCCAGAGAGGTGCTGGGCTGCCTGCCCGACAGAGTCATCGCTTACTGCAGCGGCAACATGATTAAAAATGTCCGCTGTGTCACGATTCCCAACTCAGAGAGTATGGTCGGCATCGAAGCCGGCGTCATGCTGGGAATTGTCGGAGGCAATGCCTCCAAATGTATGGAAGTTTTAGAAGATCTGACAGATGAGGACCGGAAGACGGCGGCCGCTATGCTGAGAGACGGAGTCTGTACCGTGGAATATCTGGATTCTGAGATTCCGCTGCACATCATCCTGGAGCTGCATAAGGACGCTTCCGTTGTAACGCTGGAGATCCGGTATGACCACACCAACATCACGAAGATTACGAAAGACGAAGAAGTGATTTTCAGTTCAGACCATAAGGAAGGCGGATGCAGTCTGGCGGACCGCAGTCTGCTCTCCGTGGACAATATCAAGGATTTTGCAGACCAGGTACCGCTTAAGGATATCCACGAGCTGCTGGACCGGGTCATCATTCATAATATGAACATTGCCTATGAGGGAATGGCCGGAAGCTACGGACTCGGTATCGGAAAGATCATCAAGGAATCGTACCCGGATGGCGTGGCTGTTCGCATGAAGGCCTACGCGGCCGCCGGATCGGAGGCTCGAATGGGCGGCTGTGACATGCCGGTCATGATCAACTCCGGCAGCGGAAACCAGGGAATCGCCTCCTCTGTACCTGTCATCGTCTATGCAAGGGAGAATAATATCTGCCAGGAACGTCTATACCGGGCTCTCGCATTTTCCAGCCTGCTGACCATCTACCAGAAGGAGTTTATCGGCAAGCTGTCTGCCTTCTGCGGCGCCGTATCCGCTTCCTGCGCATCGGGAGCCGCCATCACCTATCTGGTGGGCGGAACTCTGGAACAGATTAAGAATACCATCGGGAATGTCTTAGCCAATATCCCGGGCATCATCTGCGACGGTGCGAAGATCTCCTGTGCCGCCAAGATCGCCACAAGCCTGGATGCCGCCATGATGGCCCACTATCTTGCCATGAACGGCAGGGCCTACCAGGCAGACAGCGGCATTCTCCAGGAGGACGCCGGCGAGACGATCAGCTGTGTGGGATACATTGGAAAAGAAGGCATGAAACAGACCGATAAAGAGATTATTAAGATTATGCTGCAGTAGTATCTCGCAGTATGGTTCTTCGCAGTGTAATTTAACAAAATAAGCGATTCATCTCCCACCTGTAGAGGCTGGGAGATGAATCGCAAAAACAAGTTCAGCGGCAGCGGCGGGCATATATCCCCCACTGCCATGTCATTCTGGGTGTTGTATTCTGGACTCAGAATGTGGATTAAAAAAACAAACAAACAAAAACACACTAATCTTCATCCAATTCCCGGTTAATCCGGTTTCTCATCTGGAGAATCCAGTAATCCGACTTCGGATACCGCTTAAAGGTGATCGGCTCTCCCAAATCCTCCTCCAGCATATCAACGACGTACTCTCTCCCCTTCTTATCGGCCAGCTGCTCCATGGCCCTCACGTCCTGCATCGTATGGCACAGGACCATCATGCGTATGGATTCCTCCGGTTTTCCGTCCGCTCCCGGATACACCAGGAATGAATCACCGGATGGAAATGCGCCGTCGGCATCCGTGGACCGGTAGGGATCCAGGGTCTTTAATGAGTACTGGGAATTATAAAAATTGTATCCCCAGTGAAGGATCCCCTCCATGCCGTATTTAAATACCTGCGCGCCATAGATACGGCACCTGGCGGACGGCATGGCCATGAAGCGGTTGCTGACCAGATAATCCTGGGCTGTACAGTAATAGCTCCACAGAGGTGTAACGCCTGCTTCCAGAAATGGTTCCATATGGTCGTTGGAGCACACCGGACAGTCGATTTCTCCCTCCCTGCAGACCGCAAGGCTGGAGATGGCGTCCATGATGATGAAATCCTTCAGATACGGCGCCACAGATTCTTTCGCCTGCTTATAGGATAAGAGATGCTGCGGCTCCGGTTCATCGGAAATGTGAAATCTGGTTATCCCGGCAATGCCTAATTCCCGCAGCTTTTCCGTCAGCCTGGGAAGATAAGCCTCCAGGAATGTGGTGTAGCGTCCGCCCACGGCGGGATCATCCCAGCCGAACAGCTTTATTTCCTTCCCGTTCTCCTCGGCCATGATCTTCGGAGGATGACCGGCTCCCCACTGGGTAAAGAGATGGGACATTTCAAAACAGGTCATGCCGCAGGATAAGCACATGGCAGCCCAGCGCTCCAGCCTGGAAAAATCGAATTCATAGCCGCCCCCGGGAAGCACCTTTACTCCCACCAGCTGAATCGTGGTCCGCTCTCCGCCGGGCGCCGTGTCGAGAGGCGGGGTGAACTGCGGCGTCAGGATCATATTACAGCCCCTGGCCGCAGCAGCCGATATGAAATTCTCCATGATCCTCCAGTGCTCCTCGGAAAAGACAGGCACCTGGTAATAGTCGGCAAGACAGTCTCCGTGGAACCATTCCGTGCGCAGGAGCCTCTGGGGACCGAGTACGGTCCGGTACACCTGTATGGAGGTCTCTCTCCTGCACAGCTCCTCTCCCTCCGGTGAGGCAAATACCACAGCCACAGGAATTTCCCCATACGGTCCGTTTTCCGGAATCTCCACATCAATCCACAGGCTCTTAAACTGGCCCGGCGTGAAGGTAATGCGCCCTCCTGCCGGCTCAGTCAGCAGATCCGGATACATTCCCGGCTGTGTGCGCAGATAATTGCTGTCCGCGCAGCTGTTTACCGGGCGTAAGGATGGAACCGGGACGATCTCCCGGATACGGCAGTATTCTGCAGCCGGTGATTCCACCCGCACCACCGCATCGAAATTTCCCCGGCCGCCATTTCCGCCGCCGCAGGCATACGCGGCCACGAAGCTGAACGTCTCCCCGCGGAGCATCGTAAATCCGGTACAGCACGGGTCCTCTTCCGGCTCCTGTCCGGGAAATACCTTCGCCAGTGCGCTCATCAGTTTTATCTGGTATTCTCTGTTATCTTTCATCACGCCTCCTCATACGCCTCATTTACTTCCGGGAAACAGGCGCATACCTCACGCTGCCATCCATGCAGGAGCATCCGGAGCCGCGCAGCCATCTCAGGCATGTTTTCACAAATATTGTTCGTCTCACTGAAGTCCGCTTTCAGGTCGTAAAGTTCCCCGCGTCCGTCTTCGAAAAACTCAATATACTTGTAGTCTCCCAGAACAACGGAAGCGGCAGGAGTCCCTCCCTGGTTTCCATAGTGTGGGTAGTGCCAGAAGACAGGCCTTTCCGGCATGTGATTACCAGCCAGCAAAGGAACGATGCTTCTTCCGTCGATGGGAATCCCGGATTTTTGCGGTACACCGGCCAGTTCCAGGAATGTGGGATAGAAATCCGGGGTCGTAACAGGCACGTCACACCGGCTCCCGGGAGCCACGTGGCCCGGATACTTAACGATCAGCGGAACCCTGGTTCCGCCCTCATAGACCCAGCCCTTTCCTTCCGAAGCGGGCAGATTGCAGGTGGGTGAGCCTTCGCTTGTGGCGAGTCCACCGTTATCAGAAGTGAATACCACCACGGTATTATCCTCTTCTCCGCACTCAGAAAGCGCCTCCAGCAGCCGTCCGATATTCTGATCCAGATTCCAGATCATTCCCGCGTAGGACGGATCCGACTGAATCACTCTTCTGACCACGCGCCGTCCCTTCTTATCCTCGGTATGGTGGAATTCTCCTTCCACCAGGGCCGTCTCCTGATCGAGCCCCTGCTCTCTCGCCTTCTTCTCGAAGCGCTCCCGGTCCTCATCCTTCACCTGTATCGGTGTATGTACCGCGTAATGGCATAAATTCATGTAAAATGGCTTCCTGCTTCCGCCCGCCTTCCGCTCTTTCAGCAGACGGACCGCCTCGTCCGTGATCCGGTCTGTCAGATATTCCCCTTCCGGCCCTTCGGGAAGCGTCTCGATCCCATAGGGGCTGAAATATCCTTCGTGGGGATGGCCCCAGGAACAGCCGCCTATATTGACGTCAAATCCGAAATGGTCCGGGTAATATTCTCTTCCTCCCAGATGCCATTTCCCCACATGCCACGTTTCATATCCCGCATCCTTTAGCGCCTGGGCGATTGTATACTCCCCCTCCGGCAGATGCTTGATATACGGGGCATCAATGAGTTTTCCCCTCAAGGGGTGAGAGGTCCCTTCCATATCGATCCAGTCCGTCACACCCAGCCTGGCCGGATACTGTCCGGTTAAATAGCTGGCTCTCGACGGAGAGCAGACCGGGCAGGACGCGTAGGAATTGGCAAATACCATCCCCTGCCTGCAAAGCCGGTCAATGTTAGGCGTCTCATAAAAGGTACTGCCGGTACAGGCCAGATCCCTCCAGCCCATATCGTCCATAAAGATAAATAAGAAATTCGGTTGTACTGCCATGATTTCTCTCCTCCGTTTTCATGCGGTGCTGCACTGGCTTTACGTCCCCACCGGGCCATATACATCTGTGCGTACAGCGTAAAGGCCGGGTCTGCAAAGCTGTCCCGATCCTGTCACACCTTCCCTTACCCCGTCGATCGCAGGATCCGCATACTTTAGAAACCACGTTTCCATCTGCTTCTTCAGCTCCAGAGCCTTTGCTTCATACTCCGGAAGCCCGAAGAGGTTTTCTGTCTCTCCCGGGTCGTCGGTCAGGTGATAGAGTTCGTGCGTTCCATAGGGATATCTGTGGATATACTTCCATTCTCTGTTCCGAATCATCCGCACCGGGCCATATTCGTCAAACACAACGATCTCGCCCATCCGCTCCTGTTCCCCGCCGGTAAGCAGGCTGGAAAAGCTCTTCCCCGGAAGGCCTTCCGGGAACCGGTCAGACAGGCCGGTCAGTTCCAGCAGTGTGGGGAACAAATCATACGCACTCACTATCTCACAGCATACACTTCCCGGAGCGATATGGCAAGGCCAGGATATAAGAAACGGTACTTTGACTGCCGAATCGTACATATTCATAGGAAAGGTTCCGTTTCCCTTTCCCCAGATTCCGTGCTGCCCCATGCTCATGCCGTTATCCGCGGAGAAAATCACGATAGTATCCTCTGTCAAATGCTTCTCTTCCAGGGCGTCTAAAAGTCTTCCCACCTGCTCATCCATGGCGCTGACCGCCGCAAAATAGCCCCGCAGATTTTCCTTCCTCTTTTCCGTACCGTAGACCGGCCCGGTCAGCAAATCGGGATGGTCCGGAATATCCGGAATGGAGGCAAAATCACAGTCCTCATAGAAGTCGATCCATTTGGCCGGATGGTGCTCCTTTCCCCATGGGGCGTGAGGCGCCGTAAAGTTCACAGCCAGGTAGAACGGTTCCTCCTCCTTTGCCAGCTCATCTAAATAGTCCAGAGCCTTATCGGCGAAGAGCTCCGTCACGTATTTACCGTGCTCCACCGTGATCTCCCCATGATCCACAATGTCCGGATGGTAATAACAGCAGCCGCCCAGACCGATGGTGTACCATTTCTCAAATCCATGCTGGGGCGTCACGCTGTCCCCCAGATGCCATTTGCCCGCCAGGGCACAGTGATATCCGTCCTCCGCCAGGATGTCCGTATAGGCAGTCTGCCCGTCTAAATAGGCGATGGGCTTCCGCTCATTCTTGTAGCCGTCCGCGTAAGGATTCTCTTTTCCCTGGGCGGCAAATTTCTCCGCGTCCACACTTCCGCTCCGGATCCAGTCCAGGACACCGTGCCCCGACGGAATCTTTCCGGTAAGGAGTGACGCACGGGCCGGCGAGCAGACCGGCGAGGCGCAGAAGAAATTGTCGAAGCGCATCCCCGAAGCGGCGATTCTGTCCAGATTCGGGGTATAAAGCTCGGGGGTGCCCGAGCAATGCATTGCCCAGGCCCCCTGATCATCTGTAAGTATGAAGAGTATATTTGGTTTCTTTCTCATCGATTATTCCACCTATTTTTCTGACTTGTAGATCTCATTGGCTTCTTTTAAGATCTCATCGCCGCCCTGGTTTCTCCACTCTTTCCCAAGAGATACCACGCCATCCTCGATGGATATCTTTCCCTGAAGCATATCGGAGAAATACTGGATAAATACGTCATTCACTGCGGATCCATTTTCAATTTCCGCCGGGGTCTTCTGTTTGATTAAATTCGGCATCTGGCACTCGGAGGCTAATTCTACGGTCTCCAGTGCGCGTTCTCTGTTGGGATCGGTTGCCGGGATATATCCGCTCTCCAGCGGCCAGTAGAAGGAGCCCCAGGCCAGCGCATGCGCCCAGCCGTCATCTGCAAATGCGTCTTTTGCACGTTCTTCTTCGTTAAAGGTGATGGTGTCTCCGTCCTTTGTATAGTGGATTCCTTCAATACCAAGTCTCAGTAAGTCATTGCCTTCCTTGGAAACCATGAAATCGACAAATGCAGCCGCCTTATCCGGGTTCTTGCACGCTGTGGTGATACAGGTCATCATACCGCCTTTTCCCTGCTTGTTCAGTCCTCTTGCTCCATCCGGTCCTGCAGGCGGAAGTCCGTAAGAAATGGAAGCCTCCGGGTACAGTTCTTTTACGCTGTTCTCATGTCTTGTAACATGGCGGAACAGAGGCCCAAGCATGGCGCCGCTTTTACCCTGATAGAATTTCTCTTCCTTTTTCGGCTGATCGTTAAGCATCAGTTCCGGATCAACTACCTTCATATCCCATAAATCCTTGATATAATGCATGGCCGGGATAAAAGACGAATCCTCAAAGAATGGAATAATTTCATCATTCTCATTCAGGGAATAGTCCGCATACGGAAGGCCGTAGGCAAAAAATACCCAGTCAAAAGGCGTGACTCCGCTTGAACTGCTCGGTTTTTCAGCCGTATATCCGTATGTATCGTTCTTTCCGTTCCCATCCGGGTCATTGTTTGTGAATGCAGTCAGCACATTTTTCATATCATCCAGTGTTTCCGGATATTTGAGTCCCAGTTTATCCAGCCAGTCCTGTCTGAATATGATCAGGGCATTTGCCGCGTTGTACTGGGTAATAAACGGCAGTCCGTAATACTTCCCATCGATCGCTGACCACTGGTAGTCGTCGTCCAGCCACTTTTTTATATTAGGCATTGTATCAAAGTAATCATTGAGGGGAATAACCATGCCGTCGTCAATCCACTGCTGTGTGGCGCTGGTTCCATAGCCTCCTGTCACCACATCGGGAAAGTCCCCGGAAGCCATGGCTACATTGACCTTTTCCGTATTTGCCTCCGGTACGATCTCGACTGTCAGATCGATTCCCAGCTTTTCATTAATGGCCGCTATAATCCGGTCATCCGGTTTGATCGCTTTTGCCGCCGCATCGCCCGTCGTCAGCCAGCGGAGCTTTACCCGATCCTCGGTTTTGGACGAAGCTTCTGTCTTTGACGATTCTGTCTTCCCTGACTCTGTCTGGCCTGCTTCCGCCTTTGTTTCCTTGTTATTGGCCGCTGTTCCTCCGCCGCAGGCAGTTAAGGAAGCTGCCATGATCCCCGCCAATACCAAACTCATTACCTGTCTTTTTTTCATTTCATATCCTCTCTTTCTTTATATGGTAATTGCTGTTTTCTTAGAATTCAGATACACTTAACCCTTGACCGCCCCCGCCGTCATTCCTGTTGTAAAATATTTCTGGAAGAATGGGTAGGCGCACATGATCGGAATAATTGCCATCATAACCGCAGCCATCTTCATCGGCTGCCCCAGCAGGAACAGGCTCTCGCCTCCGCTGGAATACGCTGCATCGTTCTGAAACAGCATGGAACGCAGGAACAACTGCAGCGGCCACGCCTGTTTGCTGTTGATATACATGATCGCCGAAAAAAAGTCATTCCAGTGATCCACCGCATAAAAGAGTGTAACGGTCGTCAAAGCCGGTTTAGAGATAGGAAACATGATGCGGAACAGGACTCCAACTTCCGTACAGCCGTCCAGCAGCGCCGCCTCTTCCAGCTCCAGCGGTAAATCCATGAAGAAATTGCGTAATATAATCAGATTGTAGGTATTGATCGCCGACGGAAGGATCATGGACCACAGGGAATTCATCAGATGAAGGTCCTTAACCACGATATAAGTTGGAATAATTCCGCCTGAGAACATCATGGTAAATACAGCCAGGAACATGAAGAACCGCTGTCCCTTTAAATCCTTCTTCGACAGCACATAGGCCGCCATCGTCGTGATCGTCATATTGATCAGAGTACCCACGACCGTTATGAAAAGGCTGTTGGCGTAGGAGGTCCAGAGTTCTATATTCTTCACCATGTAGGCATAACCGTCAAGTGACCATTCGGAAGGCCACAGATGGATACTGGTCGCAAGATAGCTTTTCAGTGAGGAAAATGACACCACCAGACAGTCCCAGAAGGGATAAAAGGTAGTCAAAGCCAACAGTGTCAGCAGCGTCACATTGACGACATCAAAGACTTTGCTTCCTGCGGAAACCTTAACATGGCTTCCTTCCTCTTGTTTTTTCAATCTCAGCATCAGTAAATTCCCTCCTCTCCCGACATTCTTGCAATCTTATTGGCGGCCACTACCAGGCCGAAGTTAATGACGGATTTAAACAGGCCGACCGCCGTGGCCAGTTCGAATTTTCCATCCTGAAGGCCCATTCGATATACGTACGTGTCGATAATATCCGCTGTCCCGTAGACGCCCGGATGGTAGAGAACGAAGATCTGCTCGAATCCGGCCTGCATCAGACTTCCGATACGGGTAATCAGTATTACAATGATGATGGAACGAATACAGGGGACTGTAATATGTACGAGCTTCTGCCACCGGTTGGCTCCATCCACGGTCGCCGCCTCATAGAGCTGGGTGTCGATGCCTGTAATTGCGGCCAGATAGATGATGGTATTCCAGCCGAAGGTCTTCCAGATCATGGACACTACCATGGTCGGCACGAAAAACTTTTCATCCGTCAAAAATCCGATCGGCTGAAAGCCGAGGCTCTTGATCACTCCGTTGACAATTCCCGAATCCATGGAAAGAATACTCGTCAGGATACCGCCAAGAACTACCCATGATATAAAATTGGGAATGTAGATGGCCGTCTGAATCACTTTCTTCATCCGCAGGTGGCGCAGTTCATTTAACATGAGTGCAATGATAATCGGAAATGGGAAACCGAATATCAGACGGATCAGGCTGATCCTTATGGTATTCCAGAACACCGAATAAAACTTTTCCATGGAAAACAGCTTTTGAAATGTTTCAAAGCCGACCCAGGAGCTCCTCATAATTCCTTTCATCGGGTTAAAATCCTTAAATGCGATTGTCACCCCATACATTGGTACGTAACAAAAGATGATGTAATAGACGATTGCCGGAACCAGCATCAGATACAGATACTTGTGTTTCCATATATAAGTTTTGATACCGGGTCCATTTCTCACCTTTCTGTTTTTGCTTACGACTGCTTTCCCCAACCTTCTCCCTCCTCGTTATGAGCATTTAGCGGACATCCTTTGGCCGCTTGCGTGAGATCACTTACATTTCTCGTGACTAAAGCATAGCAAACTATTGTACTAAAAAAAGTGCAAAAAATAATCCTATTTCGTTCATTTTTTCACAAACCGTCATATTTACCTTATTTTCAATGATAATTGCAAAAATTCATCTGCTTTTTAACCAATTAAGTTTGTTTTTTGCTATGAAAATTATACATTATATCCAATTTGTGTTTTGATTTTTACCATTGCATGGGAGCCTTTTCGCTCATTTCGCACAAATCTTTTTGACTATCTGTCCATTTTTTGTTATAATTGGATACAACTAATCATTGGAAAGGATGGGACCATTGGGAATTAAGCACAAAAACACCAGGGACAGCAAATGGAAAAACATTCTGAAATCCAGGCATTTCCGCTCATTTTTCTATATTACATTTCTATTCACTACTGTAATCTTTATCATCGGCGGCATGGTGATTACGCTTCAGAACCGGATGAAGCTTCATGAAAATCTGGAGATGAAAGCGAATTATGTGGCGCTGTCGGTTCAGGATAATTTGTCCAACATGAAAAGCAGCGCGGTATTTATGGGGAATCTGGCATCCATCGAGCGGGTTCTGGAGTCGAAGGCGCCCACACTGGATCAGCTCTTACGCATGACCAACGATGTGACGCCCTACTCCACACTGTACCACTACGAATCCATCTGCCTCTTTTTCAACCGCTCCCAGAGAGTCTTTGACTCCAGCGGCGGTATGTATGATTACAGTGATTTCTATAATAGAGAATTGATAGACACCCTTGAGAATATGAAGGGAGAGGAGATGTGGCTGATTAATGTCCCCTATAAGCGTTACTACGCCCCCACTCCGGCGGTTACCGTGATAACCTATGCGCGCAGGCTCCCTCTGTATAAATCCCAGGGTCGAGGCTACGTGACGGTGTCCTACTCCCTCGACCGTCTTCAGAAGGCCGCCGCAGAAGCCGCGGGCCACAATCCTTACACGGCCACAGTTTCCTTTCAGGACCATTTGCTCTGGTCCTCCTCCAATGCCGTCATGAAGAACTGGGACAACGGGCTGTCTGTCTCTGAGAATGAGGAGCTTCTGCTGCCAGGCACCTCCACGTTCTCCTCCTTCTCCACGATCGGGGCCAGGTGCTCTTTTTATGCGTCAAGGATGGACCTCTTCACCGCAGTAAGCGCCACGCTCCTGCAGTGGTTTATCATCTATCTGGCCGTGGCTGCGGCCGATTTCGCCGCTTCTATGATTTACGGCATGATTATGCTGCGCCCGGTGGATGCGATCATGAAGAAAATCGGGATCAATCCCTACACGGAGATTCCCGGAGTCCGGGAGGACGAATTTTCGCTGATCAGCACCGCACTCGATAATCTGAACGCGCAGCTGTCCGACATTGGGACCGTCATGCATGAAAACCAGCAGCTGGTACGCGAAAGGCTGCTGTCGGGCATCCTCTACAACTACGTGGATATCACCAGTCTTCCGCCGGAATACGAGGAACACGGGCTGGTATTTCCCTATCCGTTTTACGCCGTTATCCTTATTTCCCTTCCCTCTCTTGACGAGATGGAGGACTATACGAGGCGCGAACAGCTGAAGCTGGTCATCCGGACCAATACCACCAACGCCTTTTCTGCCCTGGGCACTGCCTACAGCCTCTATATTGACAATAAAAGCATCTGCATTATCCTGAATACCGGACTGTCCGACGCCCTGGGAAAGGAGCTGTCGAAGCTGTGTACCGCCCTGAAGAAGCGGATGAAACAGAGTCTCAGTGTCTACCCGCTGTTCTCCATCGGTATCTGTTCCGAGACGGAACCGGCCCCATGGCAGGTATGGCAGCTGGCCCGGCAGGGCTTCATCTTTACGGCCGCGGATGCCGATGATTTCGTTCTGCTCAGCTATCAGAATGAATTCACCTCCTCCATTGACCAGGATATGCTGTCCCGCATCACCCAGGCGATCATCGATAAAGACGGCGCCGGCTTAAAGGAGCAGACCGATGCCTTCCGCGACTGCTATCTGGAGAGCGAGGACCAGGAAGAGGTCAGGCGGATGGCTCTCATCACCGTCAGCACCATCTACGCCTCTCTACTGGAGATCAACGGGGACATTCCTGACATCCAGATAAACGCCTCTGTGCGCAAGCTGGAAAACGCCTCCTCCATCGAGGAAATCAATAAGTATTTTTACAACTGCCTGTTTGGGATGCTGGATGCAAAGAACAAGATTTCCACGGAATCCTACGGTTACATCCAGAAGGCGATCCAGTATATCGAACAGAATTACTCGCAGCCCATCACCATCCCACAGATTGCCGGCTTCGTGGGCGTCAGTTCCATCTATCTGACGAAGCTGTTTAAGCTCTCTACCGGAAAGACGCTGTCGGAGTATTTAAACTACTACCGCACCCAGAAGTCCCTGGACCTGCTGATGAATACGGAGGAGACCATCGGCTGGATCAGCGAAGCCGTGGGCTACAGCGACGTAAGAAGCTACATACGTTTCTTCAAGAAATTTTACTATATGACTCCCAGTGAGTACAGAAAAGACCGCTGATCCTTCCTGCGGAACAAAAAATAGGGTTCTCCGAATATAACAGCGGAGAATCCTATTTCTTTGTACTGCTTCTGTACTTCGTTACTGGATTTCTTTCAGATACCGTTCCAGCGCATCCTGCCAGGATGGCAGTCTCTCAAATCCGTTTTCTTCCAGCTTATCCTTGCTCATGCGGCTGTTCATCGGCCGTTTTGCCTTTGCCGGATACTCTGCGGAGGTGACCGGAATTACCTCGACATTCATGTTTGCCTGTTTAAATATCTCCCGTGCAAAATCGCACCAGCTGCACAGCCCCTCGTTTGTGGCATGGTAGCGGCCGTACTTGTCGGTCTCAATCATATCCACCAGAAGGCGGGCGAGATCGTAGGTGTAGGTAGGGGAACCGATCTGGTCTGATACCACGGTGAGTTTGTCGTGGGTCTTTCCCAGATTCAGCATGGTCTTTATGAAGTTCTTGCCGTTTACGCCAAACACCCAGGCGATGCGCACGGTAAAGTATTTGGTGAGATTCTGCTCGATCGCCAGCTCACCCTCGTACTTCGTAAGGCCGTAGACATTTAACGGCTCTCTCTCATCGTCAGGCTCCCATGGACGGGTACCCTGGCCGTTAAATACGTAGTCCGTGCTGATGTACATCATCTTGATGTCCAGCTCCCGGCAGACCCTGGCAATATTCTCCGTGCCGTATGCATTCACGCGTCTGCAAAGCTCCAAATTGTCCTCCGCCGCGTCCACTGCCGTATAGGCCGCACAGTGGATCACCGCATCCGGACTGGCTTCCCGGATCACACGGTCTACACTCCCGGCGTCTGTAATGTCCATCTCATCGATATCCACGCCGATCGCCTCATGGCCTCTCTTTTCCAGTTCATCGACCACATCGTGGCCCAGCTGTCCCTTTACTCCTGTTACAAATACTTTCATATACGCCTCCAGTGTGCTTTCTGCGACTTATAAACGGTCTCCGTACATATTCTCAAAGTAGTTCTGGTACTCTCCATTGATGATGTGCTTCCACCAGTCTTCATTGTCCAGATACCACTGAATGGTCTGTTCGATTCCTGTATCAAATGTGTATTTCGGCTTCCATCCAAGCTCTGTCTCCAGCTTTTTCGGATCGATGGCATAACGTCTGTCATGGCCGGGACGGTCGGATACGTACTTGATTAAGCTTTCCGGCTTGTTCAATGCCTTTAAAATCGTCTTTACCACTTCCAGGTTCGTTCTCTCATTGTGGCCGCCTACGTTGTAGATCTCGCCTTCCCTGCCCTCGTGGATAATTAAGTCGATTGCGGTGCAGTGGTCAGCTACATGGAGCCAGTCGCGGACATTTTCACCTGTTCCATAGACTGGAAGCTCTTCATCCGCCAGTGCGCGGCTGATGATCAGCGGAATCAGCTTCTCCGGAAAATGGTACGGTCCGTAGTTGTTGGAGCATCTCGAGATGGTTACCGGCGTCCCGAAGGTTCTGTGGTAAGAGAGCACGAATAAATCGGCGCTCGCCTTGGAGGATGAATACGGGCTGGAGGTGTGGAGCGGGGTCTCTTCCGTGAAGAATAAGTCCGGACGGTCTAACGGAAGATCTCCGTACACTTCGTCGGTGGATACCTGATGGTATCTCTTGATTCCATACTCACGGCAGGCATCAAGGAGAGTGGTGGTTCCCATAACATTCGTTCTGACGAAGCTTTCCGGATCGGTGATGGAGCGGTCTACATGGCTCTCCGCCGCGAAATTGACGATCACGTCCGGTTTCTCTTTTTCAAATAAGTCGAAGATGAATTTGCGGTCCGCGATATCACCCTTTATGAACTTGTAATTCGGCTTGTCCTCTACCGGCTTTAAAGTCTCTAAGTTGCCCGCGTACGTTAATAAGTCTAAGTTGATGATCTCATAATCCGGGTATTTGTTTACCATGTGATGGACGAAGTTGCCTCCAATGAAGCCTGCGCCTCCTGTAACGATGATTTTCATATGTGATTTCCTCCTGTTTTTACTTAATATCAATATATTTACCGGCCAGAACATCCATAAGATAATGGCCGTACTGATTCTTCTTAAGTGGTTCGATATCCTCTAAAAGCTGATCCCTGGTGATCCAGTGGTTTAAATACGCGATCTCTTCCAGACACGCCACTTTCCTGTGCTGATGGGTCTCCATGGTGCGGACAAAGTTGGTGGCGTCCGCCAGGGATTCGTGGGTTCCTGTGTCGAGCCAGGTAAATCCCTGTCCGAGAAGTTCCACATCCAGTCTGCCCTCTTCCAGATAGATCCGGTTTAAATCGGTGATTTCCAGCTCGCCGCGGGCGGAAGGCTGCAGATTCTTCGCATACTCTACAACCTTGTTGTCGTAGAAATAGAGTCCGGTCACGCAGTAGTTGCTCTTCGGATGCTCCGGCTTCTCCTCGATGGAAATAGCCTTTCCGTTGGAATCGAATTCCACGATGCCGAACCGCTCCGGATCGTCCACATAATATCCGAACACGGTAGCGCCCTCTTTCTTGTTGGCGGCCGCCAGAAGACGTTTGGTCAGACCGTGTCCTGCGAAGATGTTGTCGCCCAGAATCATGGCTACATGATCGTCCCCGATAAATTCCTCGCCGATGATAAACGCCTGGGCCAGCCCATCCGGTGACGGCTGAACCGCGTAGGATAAGTGGATTCCAAACTGGCTTCCGCTGCCTAAGAGCGCCTCGAACCGCGGCGTGTCGTCCGGTGTGGAGATGATCAGAATATCTCTGATTCCCGCGTTCATCAAAACGGACAGCGGATAGTAGATCATCGGCTTGTCGTAAATCGGCAGAAGCTGCTTCGATGTGACCATGGTCAGCGGGTAAAGTCTTGTGCCGGAGCCTCCGGCGAGGATAATTCCCTTCATAGTGTGTTCCTCCGTATTTTATTTTATCTGTTTTCAGTTTTAGTTCTTGCGTTCATTTTTTTCCGGCATTTTTCTTCCGTTCATTTTCTTCTTGCATCGAAAGATACCGGCTCTCTTGGTGACAAAAAGCGTCCCCTTTTTCTCGATCTTCTTTTTTAGAAATTCCCGGAATTCATCGTACCGCTCGCTCAAATACTCCTGCTGGTTACCGTGGCAGGAAAGAATATACTCCATCAGCGGCCCCTCGTCCCGGACCTCCAAATGGTCTTCATACAGGATCTCTTCCACCTGGTCAAAATGGCGGTTTAAAATCTCCCGGCCGTTTTCCAGGCCAAACACGTCGTATAAGTTCACTTCCGACAGCACGATCCGTGAATCAAACTCCTTCACCAGCTGGCTGATCTCCTTCATATGTTCCCGGCCGTAGGTGCTGCAGAAAAATGTCCCGTCCGGCTTCAGCACCCGCCGCACTTCCTCCAGCGCACCGTCTAAGTCCTTTAAATAGAACAGCACATGGTTGGCCGAGACCTTATCGAAGCTCTCCTCCGCCTTCGGAATCCTGCAGCAGTCAAAGACTTCATAGGAGAATCTGCCCGGTACACCTTTTAAATGTTCCCTGGCATCCTGGATCATACCCTCCGAGACATCGGACAGGCAGATCACCGCTTCCAGCGGGATTAAATCCCGGTTCTCTCTCCACAGCTCTCCATTTCCGCATCCGGTCTCCAAAACTGTTTCACCGTCCTTCAGCTCCAGCTGGGAGTACAGCCACGGAAACCACCCGATGGGATTCTTCGCATATTTCTTGTGAAGATCGATCCTGATGTTGATATTGGCCGCATTCTTGTACTGCTCCACCAGACTCTTTTCCATATTGGTAATATGGATTAAGTGCAGGATTTTATTCCAGTCAATGACCGGATTGTCCTTTACCAGCTTCGAGGTCTCCGAAAGTGTCTGCTCCACCAGTTTCAAATGCTCGATCCGTTTCTTCACCAAATCCAGCTGAAGCTCCAGGGACTGCTCTACATAGCCGTTGTCATCATCGTTGATGGTGATCGAGCGGATCTCGTCTAAGGAGAAGCCTAGATATTTCAGTGAAAGGATCTTCTGGAGCTTGGCAAAATCGGAATCCGTGTACAGCCGGTATCCGGCCTCGCTCATGCCCGCCGGTTTCAGCAAGCCCTGTTTGTCGTAATAACGGATCGTCCGGATTGATACGTTTGCCTTTTTTGCGAACTCTCCGGAAGTATAATACCCTTGCATATTCTGCATCACCGCCTTTGTTCTGGGATCTTTATGATACCATTATATAGGGTGACGTAAGGGAAGGGTCAAGTGTTTTTTAGATTTTTATATTTTTAGAATTTTTAGCAATGGAATACAGCCACCGGTATTCCAAAATGGACGGAGAAATCTAGATTAGAAAGATTAATAATGGCTCCTTCCGGAAAATTATTCAGATATTCCGCTAAGGAGCCATATTTCTGACTTATAAAAACTGATACAGTCTGAAACCATCTCTTATAAACGAACCGTTTCGATTTTTGTTCGATCTGCCTCCCGGGCCGCCAGCCCATCGGTTCCCTTTCCCACAGCCGCCATTGCAATCGGCATAAATCCGGACGGAACTCCCGCTAATTCACACAGTTCAGGAAGCATCTGCATCACGGCCGGAACGGCAAATAAATAGATGGAACCTAATCCCAGATTGGTCGCTTCCAATAAAATGTTCTCTACAATACAGGAGGCATTGCAGTATGGAATGGCAGCATTGGGGCCTTCTCCCTTCCTGCCGCTGATCAGGATCGCTGTTGGCGCATGATAGATCGGGTGCGCTCCTACTGCCGGTATCGCGGCGCAGACCGCTGCCTCGATTTTCGCAAGAAGCTCCTGATCCTGTATTACGCTTATTTTAACGTCTGAATAGTTTCCATTCGCAACCGGTGCCGCATTGGCCGCCTCCAAAAGGGCAGTACACTCATTTTCAGTAATCTGCTCTCCTGTAAAGCTTCTGCATGACCGTCTGGTTAATATTGTCTGTTTCATATCCATAGTATGAATCCTCCTTCGCTTATGATATGATAATCATACTATGTACGAAAAAGTTAAGCAAGTACGCAGAATTATCATACCTGGTACGGTTCAGCGTACTTCATATCAAGGAGGTTGCCATATGGAACAGGAAATCAAAGCAGAAGCATCTTTACAGGGTAAGCCGGATACAGTCTCACCGGATACATGTCCGGTCCACAGAACGCTGGAGACTCTCAGCGGGAAATGGAGATCACGGATTCTATATGAATTATGCCAGAAACCATCGTACCGGTTCGGCGAATTGAAAAAGGCGATTCCAAAAATTACAAATACCATGCTGACCTCCACATTAAGAGATTTGGAGGAATTAGGCATTGTCACCCGCAAGCAGTTTAACGAAATCCCTCCCCATGTGGAGTATTCCTTGACCGACAAAGGGAGGGCGTTGTTTCCCATTTTTGTAGAGATGGCAAAATGGGGTGAGGCGTATCTATAATTTCCGGTATATAACCAGGATCACGGTGCACAAAACCAGCAAAACAGGGATAACCATCATACCGGCCAGATAACCGGCCACATCCACCAGCGCTCCGATAAAGCCGGACAGAAGCGTGCCGATCAGTGAGCTGGTCAGGCTGACTGTAGAGGTGGCGGTTCCTGATAAATGCGGATACCTGCTGCATGCCATTCCGATGATCGAAGGAAAGGCGGCTCCCGTCAGGGCCCCCACCGTAAAGAGGACGGCAACCAGGAAGACTCCGCTTCCGATTAGAAAGGCGGCGGTATAAAGGACGGCCGACAGGAGGCATGTGATACAGAGCCATTTGCTGTACTCTATCTTACGGTCCACAGCAGGCTGCATAAACCTTCCGACTACGATTCCGCCCCAGAAAAGGATCAGGGCCATACTCGCGATGCTTCGGTCCAGGCCCAGGCCCTCCTGGATATAGGTGGTGATCCACAGGCCTATGGCCGCCTGATGCCCCATGTAAGCGGCACACAGCAGTGCCAGAATCAGGATGGTCCGGTCCGCCAGGAGGCTTTTTACGCCTCCCAGCAGGCTGCCGCCGCCCGCCATATTTTTCTGGTCCTTCACCGGTATCGCGATGATGACGAAAGCCAGGGTTACTGCGGTGCAGAGAACGCCCAGGTTTACGAAGGACCGGTTCCACGGCTGGCCACTCCGCTGGACCATGGAGGCATAGATCGGACCTGCCAGCGAACCGAGGCTGAAGAATGCATGGATCATATTCAGATATGCGGTTCTCTTCTCCCCGTACGCCTCCGACACAAATGCGCTGATTAAAAGATTCAAATAACTGTTTGCCACACCCAGCGCAAAAAAGAATACGAGAAGCATGACATAGGCCGGTGCGGCCCCGATTCCGAACAGCACCGCGGTATAGATGGTAAAGAATACCACGATCAGTTTCAGCTTCGGAAACCGGTCGGATAAGACTCCGCCGAATACCATGGCTGCAATTCCGCCCACATTCTGAACGGAACCGATAATTCCGATCTGGGTGTTGTTTAAGCCGTAGCTCTCCGTCATTTCCGGGATCAGGATTCCGATCATCGTCGAAGAGATTGCAAAGAAGAACATGATTCCGAACAGGCAGTAGATGATGATCTTCATCCGGCCGGTGTGGACCGCCTGCCCTTTCACCGCCATACTACTTGTTATTTGCTGCATAGAATTCATCCACCTGCCTCTGTAATTCAGCCTTCACCTTGTCGTTGCCGGCGGCCTTCGCTTTCTCGGTCAGCTGAGCCAGATCCTTCTGCACATCGGTCGTCATCCCCAGCCGTAGCGGCGCGTTATACTGGGCGTATACGTTCTGCATGGCCGCGTACTCTGATTTTACCGGGTCTGTGTCCATGTTGAAGTTCCTGAAAATATTCGCTACCGTGACGTCCTCCAGCGCCTGTTTCTGCTCCTCGTAATCTGCGGGTGCATTGGTCGGGACGAGATAGAACTGCTGACTTCTGAAGCCCCATGTCCCCGGCTCCGGTATGAACTGTGCAGTGTCCAGGCACGTATAGCGGTTGTTCTCATCTCTGGTAAAATCTTCCCCCTCAATGCCGTAGGTCAGCAGATTATAATACGTTTCATCGGTCTTTAACTTGTCAAGAAGCATCAGAGCCCACTCCGGGTGCTTCGAGGAGCTGGGAACCACCATACAGTCCTGGGTATAAGCCAGATGGTTTACATTGGGCTGAACATTATACCAGCGCACCTTCCAGGAGGGATCGCATAACTGATAGTTGGAAACGCCCTGATCGAAGTTGCCGAAACCGCCCGCTGCCACACCGGCCTGGACCATATCGGTTGATGTATCTTTAATAGAAAGCGCTGATTTGGGCCACAGACCTTCGTCCGACCATTTCTTCGCCTTGTTTAAATAATCCTCGTAGCCCTCCCACTCGTGAGCCGCAATTACTTTCGGACTTCCGCTGGAGCTGTCGATATAGTACATTCCATACTGGCCGCCATTTACCGGATAAAGCCCCTTAGATTCCAAATAGATATCCGTCAGAACGTGATCCTGGCCGATAGCTGCCAAGTTGCTGAACTGGGTCTCCCCCGCGTTCACTGCCTCTAAGTATTCCATGTACTGGTCGATATCCTTAATCTCATTGAAACCGTATTTCTCCATCATATCGCCCCGCACAGTGACACCGTAGGCACTGTAGGTATAAAAGTTCGTAGGGTACGCGTAGATGTGGCCGTTGATGGTTGCCTGGGCCAGGGACTCCTCCGGCTGCAGCTTCATGCTTTCCGCACAGTATTTTGGCAGAAGGTCCTCCAGCGGCATAAATGCCCCCTTCTGAGCCAGGTTTGCAAAGTTTACCCACGTTCCGCCGTAGGCTAAGTCAAACTCCTCTCCTGAGGAGAAAATAAGCGGATACTTGGTTGCCATGTCACCGTATTCGATGAAGTTTACGGTCAGCGTGCAGTTTAAATCCTTTAACGCCAGTTCATTGAATTTCTCCAGAACTGCGTCGTATCTGGCGGGCCGCGGCCCCAGCAGATACATAACTAAATCCACCCGTTCCGAAAGGCCTGCGCCTTCCGTCTCCCCAGCCTTTGCCGATGTCGTCTGTTCCCCCGTTGTACTTGTCTTCCCACTGTTTCCCCCGCATGCGGTAAGCGCCAGCATACTGGCCGTCAGCAGCAGCGCCGCGCTCCTTCTCAGCTTCTTCATAAATTCCCTCTCCTTTTATTATGATAAATTTTTAATAGTAACCCCATTATCCCTTGACCGCACCAATGGTAATTCCCTGTACGAAATACTTCTGTACAAATGGATATACCAGGATTACCGGCCCCGTCGCCACGACCGCCATGGCCATCTTAAGAGAATTGGACGGCATACTGTTGGCGGAAATTCCGATCTGCGCGGCTATTCTCGCCAGTACCTGTTTGGCAGCCAGCATGTTGTAAAGCAGGTACTGCAGCGGATATTTTGTGTTGCTCTCGATGTAAAGCATGGCATTATACCAGTCATTCCAGTAATCCAGCGCGACGAAGAGTCCAACCGTGGCCAGCCCCGCCTTGGACAGCGGAAGAACGAATTTCACAAAGATCAGGAACTCGCCGGCCCCGTCCATTTTCGCGGATTCGATAATGGACATCGGCACGCTCGACATAAAGCTCTTCAGCACCAGCATGTAGAATACGTTGACCAGATAAGGAAGAATCAGCGCCATCAGGCTGTCCTTCAATCCAAGGTACCGCACCACGAAAATATAGACAGAGAGCATTCCTCCGTTGAACAGCGTGGTAAAGTAAAAATAGAATGATATTTTGTTCCGGTATTTGAAGTCCGGTCTCGAGATCACATAGGCCGCCATGGAGGTGATCAAGAGTCCCAGCCCCGTTCCTGCTGCCGTGATAAAGATCGTCACACCGTAGGCCCTTAAGATATCCATCGGATGCTCAAACAGCGTCCGGTACGCCTGAAAACTGATCTTTCCCGGCAGAAGTCCATAGCCGTGCTGCATAATATAGTTTTCTTCCGTTATGGAAGCGGACAGCAGCATGATAAAGGGAAGCAGGCAGATCGCTGCCAGAACCACCATGATCACGACGCCCAGAATATCGAACACCCGCTGTTCCTTCCCCCGTCTTACCTTTAACTCAACTGTTTCATTTTCCTTTGATTTCCCCATTTATTTCCCCTCTCTTCCATCAGACATGCGTCCCGTTCCGGTCAGAACAGCGCGTAATCCGGATCAATCTTCTTCACAACGGCATTGGCAATATTGATGATTACGAAACACATCACCGACTGGTACAGTGTGGCCGCCGCCGTCATTCCCATATCGGTTCCGGAAAGCAGGGAGCGGAATACGTAAGTGTCGATCACATCCGTAATGTCATAGAGCTGGCCGTTCATTCCGATGATCTGGTAGAACATCTGGAAATCTCCGCGAAGCACTTTTCCGAGGTTCAGCAGGAAAATGATAATCAGCGTAGGCTTGATTCCCGGGATCGTTATGTACCGGATCTTCTGCCAGATATTTGCTCCGTCAATATCCGCCGCCTCGAAGCACTCCCGATCCAGGCCCGCGACCGCCGCTATGTAGATCACGGAATTGTACCCCACCCATTTCCAGGAGTTGAAAAAGATGATAACGATAATCCAGGCCGCCGGTATCGCGTACATGTTGATCGGTTCCATCCCCAGACTGGTCAGAAGATTGTTCAGCGTTCCCGTTTCATAATTGAAAATGTTCTGCACAAACGCCCCGACGATGATCCAGGATATAAAATAAGGAAGAAAGATGATGGACTGGGTCGTCTTCTTAAACCGCCTGCCCCTCATTTCGCTGAGCACGATGGCCACGACCAGTGCCAGCCCCTGCGAGATCAGCAGGTTTACTACGTTGTAGAGAATTGTGTTGCGCGTCAGCTGCCAGCCTTTGCCCGACGCAAACAGAAACCGGAAATTCTCAAATCCGTTCCATGGACTTCCCCAAATCCCCTTTGCATACCGGAAATCCTTAAATGCCAGCACCAGTCCGTTTAACGGAATATAGCTGAATACCAGCACGATAAGTACTGCGGGAAGAATCATCAGAAACAGCGTTCTGTTCCTCTTCAGTTCGTGTAAGATCCCCTCTTTTTTCATTGCTAACGTTACGCCCTGCCCCAAAGGGCGTTTCCCCCTTTCCCAGTTCTCTGGTGAAATAACTTGTGGCTATAGCAATATCTTACTATAGCCACCTGCCACTTCCAATATAAGGAAACTGCGATTTTAAGGACAAAACTAAGATTGTGTCTTGGTACGGATCGTCACCGTAGTTCCTTGCCCAACGGCGCTCTCATACCGCAGACCGTATCCCTCCCCGTATTTTAAGCGTATTCTGTCATGAATATTAAACACGGCGTAATGGGAATTGTTCTCGTCCACCTTCAGGATGGTCTCCAGCTGCTCCTTCGTCATCCCTTTCCCATCATCCTGTACCTCTATGATCAGGTCGCCGCCCTCCTCCCGCGCCCTGACGGTAATTGTCTCCTCCCCTTCATCCTCGGCAGAGATTCCATGGGAAACAGAGTTCTCGATTATCGGCTGAAGGGTCAGCTTCAACATTTTCTTACTCATCAGCTCCTCTGGAATTTCCACTTTTAAATGAATTCTTCCGTCAAACCGGAAATTTTGAATTTTTACGTAAGTTACAATATGTTCAATCTCATGGTGAAGGGAGACGGTATCAAATCCCTTGCGCAATACAGACTTGTAATACCGCGCCAGCATCTGCACCAGCTCGCCGATCTCGGGCGCATCCCGCTCCATGGCTTCCCAGTTGATGAGATCCAGTGTATTGTAGAGGAAATGGGGATTGATCTGGGCCTGGAGCGCCTTTAATTCCGCGTCCTTGATGGCAATGCCGCTCTCATACTTCTGCTGCATCAGTTCGTCGATCTCCCTGCGCATCTCCTTATACTCCCGTCCCAGCCGCCCGACCTCGTCGGCCGGATCGGTGGAGACCTCCTGCGCCACATCCTGGTCCCGCCAGTGGCTCATCTGGTAGGAGAGCCGCTTGATCCTATCGGAAAAACTGCCCGCAAAAAAGTAGATGATACACGTTGCCACGCCCATAATCGGAAGCAGCCCCCAGATCATGCCATCACAGACCCGGCGGCTCTTGGCCCTCAGTTCTTTTAACGGCACGACTGCCACCATACTCCAGCCGGTATTTTCCAGCTCCATCTGGTTCATCATATAGATTTCTTTGTCCTTCTTTACCTCTCTCCACCCGTTCGCTCCGTCTCCATTTTCCAGCAGGAAGAAATCCGGCTCCATGGATTCGGCCATGGCTGCCTTGGAACTTCCAATCAGTTCGTGATCCTGATTGGCAATATAGACACAGCCCCGCTCTGTGCTGTCCGCCTTTTCCAGGATCTCGCTGACCGAGTCCACTGGCAGGCTGACCTGCTCCACGCAGAAGGTTTTCGAGTAATCGTCCTGCTGAACCACCCGTCTGGTCAAAGAAATCACCCGCTTCGTCTCCCCGGTCAGAGGCATGATGAAATCATAGGGAGCTGACCATACGGCCCGCTCTCCCTTTCCCTCCATCTGCTCCATAAGCGCCGGGTCCAGCCGCTCCAGGGAGGAAAAGTTCCGGCTGGTATCCTTATAGGTGTAATTGTCGGGAGCGTAGATGCAGACATTGCAGATATTGCCCGTTTCCAGAGACTGCATAAACTTGGATATATCCGACCAGTACCGATACTCCTGCCCCGGATCCCGATCCGTCTCGTTGACGCATCCGTCCAGCACCAGGTATACGTCCCGGTTATAATACAGAGTATCCGAGGCATACGTCACCATCTTTGTCTCCGACTCGACAAAGGTCTTCGCCTGTTCCATGGAATTATCGAGAAAATGCTGTAGATTACTCATCTCGTACTGCATGGTTCTGGCATAGATAAAGAAGAAGATCAGCGCGTAGGAAACCATGGCGGCACCTAAAAATACCACTACATACTTTGTCTTCAGTGAAGCATTTTTCATCGTCTCCCCCTACATCCTCGTCTTCCGGAAATCTGACGGGTTGATGCCTTCCTGCCGTTTGAAAATCTTGGCAAAATAGTTTTGGTCACTGTAGCCGCACTGCTCTGCAACCTGGTAAAGCTTTAAGGACTTATCGCCCAGAAGCTCTTTTGCCGCCTTGATCCGCACCAGAGTAATATACTGTCCGATCGTGAATCCGGTCTCCTTTTTAAAGAGGTTGGATAGATACGTGGGCGTTAAATAGACGCTATCCGCCAGCGTAGTGATATCTAAATCCTCTCTGGAATAATCCTTCTTGATCTGGCAGATCACCTGGAAGACGGTGTCGCTTAAGCCTTCCCTCTCATGGCTGGGCGCCAGCTTTTTCTCCGCTGCTTCTATGAAACAGGAGTGAAGTTCCTCCAGTGTCCTGGCCGCGCAGGCGGTACACCAGATCTCGTCTCCGGTCCTCACCACCTCCTGGTGGAGCAGCTTCAGCGCGGCGCATTCCACCGCATAGAGCAGCTGGAAATAGACCTTACGGATCTCGCTGACCGAGCAGACGCTCCCCCGGCGAATCGTCCGGTACAGCCGTTCCTCCCATTTACAGATCCCCGGCACATCGTAGCGCCGGATGGCTTCCTCGATCTCTGACAGCTTCATCAGCTGGCCGCTGGTCGTCCTCTCCCCGCCGTTCTTCCTATAGAACGACGCGCTCCCGTAACCGGTGAAAAACAGTTCCTCCTTCATCTGCTCTGCTTTTCCAAAAGAGGCCGCAATCTGCTCATATCCCCGGACAACGGAGCCGGCAGCACAAAAGAGCGGTATCCCCTCACGATTCAGCCGCTCAATCACTTCCATTATTGTATTCTGTATACTCTCTTTGATAAAACACCCTTTTTCGGGGCTGAACAGGATCATCACCAGTTCCCGTTCGCTGCGAAAATACTTAAGCGTCCGCTCCTGCCGTTCTTCGAAGTACGGAAGAATGGTTCCCAAAAACTCCGCCCGAACCTTAATTGCCTCCCTTGCCTCAAACAACAGCACCTGAAAACACGTCTTCTGATCCAATGGAAACTCCAGGAAACGGCAGTTATCCAGCAGTTCATCCGTAATCTCCTCTCTCACCAGCCCCTTGACCACATACTCCTCGATCACCGGCATATTGCACCGGAGAGATGATTTCAAGTAAGCCGTCTCATGGCTGGCAAAGCAGTGGTCCACCGCCTTTTGGATCGCTGCCTCCAGCTCCTCGATGGAAAATGGCTTCTCCACAAAGCTCACCGCCGATAAGCTGATCGCGGCGATCAGGTTCTCTTTATCCGCATAGCCGCTGATAAAGATCAGACAACAGGCCGGAAGCATTTCTTTCAGCTTCCGGCACAGGGTCACACCGTCCATATCCGGCATACGGATATCGGAAATGACAATATCCGGTTCCCAGACAGAGCTGATGCGCAGCGCCTCCAGGGCGCTGCCTGCGGCCTTGATCTGTTCAATCCCCAGCTCTGTCCAGTGCACATACTTTAATATTCCGTTTCTAGTAGCCGTCTCATCATCAACCACCATCAGTTTCATATTTCTGATCCCCCCAATAAGTGCTGCACTGCGTAATGCATTGTGAAGAAAGGCGGGATTTCCTCTACCACGGGATTTCCTGCAGATACCGGTTCCTCATGACAAGGCGGTTTTCATCCGAATGAATATACGGTTCCTTCTCATCATAGCAGAGTCCCTGTTCTATGTATTCCGCACCGCTTATGCCGCCCTTCCCCTCCGCCGCATAACAGCGGAACGTAAATCCCTCCGGCCTCAAACGGTTAAAATATATCTTCTCCATCATATGAATTGCCGCCAGTGACATGCGGTACGCAAACGCGTCTGTTTCTCTCGTCCATCCGACACTGGAGCTGCTTTCGGTAATCACCGCAATCCTCTTCTTTTCCCCCAGTCTCAGAAGCGGAATGCTCTGTTCAATCACCTGGCGCATTCCGTTTATATTATAATCTAAAACTCGGAGCATGTCATCGTAGTCATGATATTTGCCGTCCTCGCAGCCGATCTCCCCATCGTGCTCCGCGCGGCATCCTGCCTGCAGCACCAGAACATCCAGTTTCTTCTCTGCCTGCATGATCTGCTCCGCCAGCGCTGCCGGTTCTTCTGTTCCGAGATCGAGCTGGTTCACGTGAAGGCCCGGATACGTTTCTTCCAATCTCACATTAAGCGCCGCGTCTCCATTCGTTACCCCCGCATAGACGGCATCTCCGCGTTTTAAGTACCAGGCGGCTGTCTCAAGCGCCTCCTGATTCTCGACACCCACAATTAATACGATCTGTCTCATACTTCCTCCTCCTAAAACGGCCAGCACTCGTTGGATACGTCCGTCATAACAAGCACATCTTCCCAGTCCCGTTCCTCTGCAAACTGCGCGTATGCCACCGCGGCTGTCTCCTCAGGCTCAAAATTGCCGATCGTGCTCTTCGATCCCATCATATAGCTGCGAACCCATCCCGGATGGTACAGCCGGAAGGAATAGCCGTCCTTTGCCAGCCGGTTAAACATCAGCCTGACCTCCATGTTCAGTGCCGTCTTTGACATACAGTAGGCAAAGCTGTCGGTACGGTGGGCGACGGAAATGCTTCCCGCCTCCGACGATACGAAGCAGAGACGTTTTAGTCCCGTCCTCATCAGCGGAAGAAATGCCTCCACCATGCGCATCGGACCCAGGGTATTGACATGAAAGACGGCTCTCATCGCCACCCTGTCATCGTCCATGCCGCCGATTCCGGCACAGTTGACCAGCATATCCAATGACTCCGTACGTTTTGCCACTATATCGGCTGCCGCTCTCACGGATTCCGTATCCGCTGCATTGAGAGGAATCATTTCAACCTGTTCCCCACAGGACTCCTGCAATCCCTTTAATTCACTCCATTCCGGCATGAACTGACCGGCATACACCTTCCAACCATGTTCCACAAACTGCTGGCAGAGGGCGAATCCAACGCCCCTGTCGGCTCCTGTTACGAATACTGATTTCATCTGCTCTCCTTTACCGGTCTTTTTTGCACCAGGCAATGGCATTTAACACCATCTGCCTGAAGTTGTCATTTTCCCATACGGCCATGGTGTGACCCGGCATGAGCACACAGAGTCTTCCCCTGCCGGCTTCCTTTACATAGCCGCCCGTCTGAACGCCGCCCGTCTCTGAGGTGGTCTCAAACAGTATTTCCGCGCCTTCAGCAAATACCTCTACCTGGTAATGTTCATCCCGCTCCGTAAAATCATTTACCCCCTCCATGACCGGGTGCTCCGGATTTGTCACATGGACCGATACCGGACAGCGGGGCGGATGGCCCGTAAAACGGTTGCCTATGAAATCAATATACTCCCTGCAGGGCCTCTGAAATTTTTCCTCTGTCCTGCAAAACTGCTCTGAAAAAGCATTTCCGGAGTGAATGGAGATAAAGCCCCCGCCCTGCTCCACATAGTCACGGAACTGCTGCGGGCATACCTCTGTCACCCCTTCCTCAAACCACGGCTCCGTATTGGCAGCGATCACATTGTTGCTCTTACAGTTGATCACCACCGGATACTGGTCCAGAAGCTCCGGGGTCAGAATATCCTTTACCGCCATTATAAAATCAAAATGATACGCCTCCCCCTCCATTCGTGCAAATCCCTTTTCGATCACTTCGGCTGGATGCCACAAGTCATCACATAAAACCAACACCCGTTCCATGAATGTCCTCCTTCTCCCTGATACATGTCAATTGTCTGCGGTTACTAAGCTCATTATAACGGTTTCGGGAAAAATAAACAGGATACGAAACTATGATTTTAAGGAATATTTTTCGTTGTCTTATATGGAAAAGCGGTAATTAAAAAGAAGCGGCAGCAGTTTTTCCTGCTTCCGCCTCTCATTCGGCCACATTCTTACAGCAATCCCGCTGTCTTCCCTACACCATCATCTGGTAATTCTCAATATCCAGATACCTTCCAAACTTCACGCCCACTTCTTTGATCGTCCCGCAGTGCAGAAATCCAAGCTCCTCGTGCAGATGGATGCTGGCCTGATTCCCGCCGGTGATTACGGAAACGACGGTATGGATTCGCTCGTCCTCCCTCGCCAGGTTCAGTATATGCAGCGTCAGCTTCCTGGCAATTCCGCGCTTCCGGTAATCCCTGTGGACGTAGACAGACAGTTCCACGGTAGCCGCATAGGCCTCCTTCACACGATAGGGGGACAGGCAGGCATAACCGACCGCATGGCCGTCCTCCACCGCCACGATTAAGGGATGATTACTTATGTTATGAGCATAATACCAGTCGAGCCGCTCCGACAGCGTCCTGGGGTTGATATCGAAGGTCGCTTCCCCGTGCAGCACCTCGTGGTTATAGATATCCAGCAGATATGGGACGTCTTCTTCCTGCGCAATTCTGATTTCCATAAACTTTTCCTCCTGCGTTTCTATTTCTTTTCCTAATATTACAATATTTTACTGTCCCCGTCCAATACAAATCGCAATAAAATAGACATTTTTCACTCCCGCACGCAACAGTGCCCTGGCGCACGCCTCCATCGTGCTCCCGGTCGTATAAATATCATCCACCAGAATCACCCGCGTTACCCCTTCCGGCACCGCTCCCGCCGCAAACGCCTCCTCGAGATTGTGAAGCCGCTCCTTTGGATTCAGCTGCTTTTGTGGCGCGGTCTTCTTCCTGCGCACCAGCATCTCCGGACAGACCGGGATCCCCAGCCGTGCTCCGATCCGGTCGGCAAAAATCTCCGCCTGGTTAAAGCCCCTCTGACGCCTGCGGGACGGATGGACGGGCACAGGCACCAGCGCATCGGCTCCCAGCCGCATCAGAAGCTTCCCATACCGAAGGCAGACCGCCTCCGCGTAAAAATCAAGATATTCCCGCCGGTTTCTGTACTTAATATCCGCCATGGACTTTTTCGCGGCGTCATCATAGTTCAACAGCGCCCTCCCGTAATCAAAGGACCGCTCGTGCTTCGTACAGTCCAGGCAGTACTCCCTCTCGGCACTGGTAATCTCCTTTCCGCATTTCTTGCAGACCGGCTGTTTCACGAAAGACAGCTTTTTCACACAGCCGGGACAGATCAGTTCTCCTTTGGGCAGCACAATGCCGCCGCAGACAGGGCAGCGGCGGGGGAAAAGGAGGTCGGTTAAAAAAGTCCGGAGCCGCACCGGAAAAGTCTCGTTTTTCATATTTTTTCTCCTGTTGGGGATGGGTATGAAAGATTCTGTTACGATTAAAAAAGATAAGATATGCGCAAATAATGTTCAGAACTGCCGTGCGAAGCCGTATCGGAGTATAGTCCCATTATACCATCTATGTTCTGTTTTTCAATCTCTTTCATCTTTTTAAGACTCTGGATTTTTTCTTTTTCCACTCCGCACTTTATATAGATCATTTAAATTCATGAAGGCATGAATGTAGACCTCCATCGCTTTCTTAAGACTGGATACCGACTGAATTTCATCGCAGCCATGGCCTCCCCCGTGGCCGGCAGGCAGCCCAAGCTCAGAGTAATCTTTCGGTATGCCCGGCCCAAAGCACACGGTATTCGGTATCATTCCCGCATAGGTATTGCCTCCCATCACATACGGTTTTTTCCCATCCTTCACCACATGATCATACGCAGACAGCAGCGCTCTTACCTCCTCTGAATCAATACTGCCGCAGTAACCATCCCGGTGCTCTTCAGCAGAGACCGTAAAACCATAACGCTCCGCCGCTTTCCTCAGCTGTTCCACCATCTCCCCGGCATTGACCGAAGGCTGGTATCTGATATCCATTGTCAGGCGAACGGTCCGGCCCTTCATCTCCAGCACAGTTCCGGCACATGTGAGATCATCAAAAACCGGATCGCCCACCGCAATCCCCAGTTCTTTTCCATACCCATCCAGACAGGCTTTTTGCAGAAATTCCAAAATATGTTTTTCCTCTTTTTTCAGCCCGATCCCCCGTTTTAGAAGCCTGCCAGCCAGACCTATGGGGTTTACACAGCGATCCGGTGCCGCCGCATGTCCTGGTGTCCCATTTATTGTATAGCTCACGATGGACCCGGATACCTCTCTCCTGATCATCACCCCCAGCCGTAATGCCTCCTCTTCCATATCCCCCATATCTATGGATCGGTCAATACGGATCACAGCTTCTGCCGGTACACTGTTGGAGGCTTCCCCTGCCGTCATATCGATTATCCCTTCTGGGACCGAATCCCGTTCCAGAATCACCACGCATCTGCCCTTTTCCCCATAACACAACGGAAAGCGGCAGTCTGATACAAATCCGAAATCGGGAGCCGGCCATTTCGTCAGATAATAGGCCGCGTCAGCCATTCCCGTCTCTTCACTCAGTCCACAGATCTGACTGATACGAAAGCATGGCTTTATGTTATGCTCCTTCATATATCTGAGGCAGTAAAGAACCGTGATGACCGCCCCTTTATTATCTGAAACCCCTCTTCCAATCAGAAAGTCTCCCTTTCTCGTACAATCCCACGGGGGATAGGTCCAGCCTTCACCGGCCGGAACAACATCAAGATGTCCCCATACCTGTACTTCGCTTTCACCGTCCCCGTAGAGTATCTTTACACAGCGGTTATCGCAGTTCTCCGTATGAAATCCATACTGAGCCGCAATTTTTATCATACTGTGCGCCGCTTCCACCACATCATCTGACTGCTCCTGTCCCGGCCGCGAGACACTGGGGATATTCACCAGTTCTCCGATATCCCGGACCAGTTCTTCCTCATGCATATCAATCCATTGTCTGATATCAGCCTCTCGATCCATATTTCCTCCTATCCCTTAATTCCGGAAGATACGATTCCATCCACCAGATACTTCTGAAGCAGAATAAATATAATAATCAGCGGCAGAATGGAAAGTACCGACATAGAGAACATCGCTCCATAGTCCGAGGTAGAAGCCGGATCACAGAACAGCTTCAGCGCAAGGCTGATGGGATACCGTTCTGATTTATTTACGTACAAAAGAGGCGACAGAAAGTCTTCCCATCTCCACATAAAAGAAAAGATGACTGCGGTAATAAGGGCCGGTACTACCAGCGGAAAAATAATCCGGAAGAAAATGGAATAATAGGAACAGCCATCTATCTTTGCCGCCTCGTCAAGCTCCGTGGGGATTCCATTTATAAAGTTCATGATCAGATATACGAAAAATCCCTGAATAGCAAAGCAGTAGGGGACAATCAGAGGAAGATACGTACCAACCCAGCCCAGCTTCTGATACCATAAGTACTGGGGAATCATAAGTACCTGGGCCGGAAGCATCATGGATACCAGCATTGCGGCAAACAGAAGCTTCTTTCCAAAAAAACGGCATCGTGAGAAGCTGTATGCCACAAAAGCGGAGGACAGAATGGTGCCGAACGTCGCAAGAGCTGCAATGAAAAAGGAATTTTTAAAAAAGGTGCCAAAGCTTACTTTTCCGAACCCTCTCCAGCCATTCTGATAATTCTCCAGGGTAAACCGCTTTGGTATCAGCTGCCCGGCTGTCGTGAAAATAGTGTTCGTCTCTTTAAAAGAGCTCATTACCATCCAGAGCAGTGGATACACCATAATGAACGCTCCGATCCCAACCAGAAGGTGGTAAACAATTTTTCCGGCTATTTTTTTGCTTTTCATGATCTTTCATTCCCTCCTTCATAAACCCAGAACTTTTTCGACCAGAACAACAGTACCGTAATCATGGCGATAATCACCAGCATCACCCATGCCATTGCCGCGCCATACCCCGTGTTATAGAATTCAAAGGACTGCTGGTACATATAGACGCTGTAGAACAGTGTTGAACTCATCGGCCGCCCCTGAGTAATAATAAAGCACTGCGTAAACGCCAGAAACCCGTTAATCATCTGCATCACCAGATTAAAGAATATGGTGGGGGTCAAAAGCGGCAGCGTAATCCGGAAAAACTGGTTGATTTTTCCCGCCCCATCCACTCTCGAGGCCTCGTAAAGGGAGATTGAAATCTGCTTTAATGCGGAAAGAAAAATCAGCATGGAAGAACCAAACTGCCAAACTGCCAGGAGAATTAAAACCCATATCGCGGTATTCTTGCTTCCAAGCCAGGAAAAATGGCTGTTGACTCCAATCAGCTGAAGCAGATGGTTAAACGTTCCATCCTCTGCAAAAAGCCGTTTCCACAAGATAGAAATCGCTACCGACCCGCCAATAATTGACGGGAGATAGTAAGCCGCCCGGTAGATTCCTGTCGCTTTCGTCGTCTGCTTGAGAATCAGGGCTACAATCAGGGCAAATACCAGGCGCAGCGGAACTGAAACCAACGCATAAAAGAATGTCACGGAAATTGACTTGTAGAAGGTTTCATCCTCCGTAAACATTTTTACATAATTGCCAAGACCAATAAATTTGGGGGCGCCCAGAATTTCAAATTCACAAAAAGAATAATACAGCGACATTCCCATGGGAATGACCATAAACACAAAAAAACCAATGATAAAGGGCAGTGCAAAGACGACGCCCGCCGTGCTGTTTTTGCTGAATGCCATTTTTAATTTAATCCATTTTTTATCCATACAAACCACCGCCGTTCTGATAGATTCGAGCCATTTTGGGCAGTAAAAAGGCTGCCGCTCTTCTGCAGCAGCCCTCTGTAGCCTACGATTGCTTACTCTGTAAAATTTTCGTTCCCTGGTTCAACAGCTCCTCTGCTGCCGCCTCGGGGGTAATCTCCTCGTAACAGACCTTTTCTTCCATTTTATATACCACGTCATAAACCTCTGTGGCTCCGTTGGGAGATGCCGGGCTGACCATGGAGCACTTTGGAGTCACCACATTGTTAATATAATCAACTACCTTCTGGTCTGATTCGCTCATATCTGATGCAATTGCCTCTGCAACTGCCGATGATACAGGCACTCCACGCTCTCCTAACAGAATCTTGTTGCATTCCACGGAGTTAGTCCAGTAATCAATGAGTTTTGCCGCCTCTTCCGGCTGACTGCTGTCAACGGAAACCGAGAAGAACATGCTGGGTTTCAAGTAATTGGATTTGACCGCATCATCGGATGGCCACGTAGTGATGCCGATCTCCATGCCCTCCGGAGCTGCATTCGTGACGGCATTCATATTATTGGAAAAATAAAACGCACACCAGGACATATTGGACGGATCCGAGCCATAGACTAAAGGCTCCTGTTCCGGCTGTCCGATAGATCGCTCTGCAAATACACTCGGATTGATCAGCCAGCCCTCATCAATTCCCATTTTATAAAGGTTAAAATATTCCGTCAGGTTTTCCTTTGATGCTCCGATCGTACCGTCTCCGAATAAATACTCGCCCTTTGAGCGCAGGAAGAAATCCAGCCATGAGGTTCCATTGTTATACTGAAGATTCGTTTTGTATCCCGTCTTCTCATTTACCTGCCTGCAGATCTCCAGGAATTCTTCCATTGTCATGTTATCCCTGATCTCGATTCCATTTTCCGTAAGCAGGGTCTTATTATACAGAAGTGCCGGCGAATTTACCCCAATGCAGACGGCATACAGGCCATCTCCGATTTTTCCGAATTCCTGTACTGTCTTATCCACATTTTTCAGATCGATGACGCCGCTGTCCACATACGGCTGTAAATCTACCAACATGCCGTTATCCACGTACTGTTTGATATAGGCCTTGTCCATCTGTACAACATCAGCCATGGTATGGCCCGCCGCGGAAGTCGCCAGCTTATTCCAGTAATCCGCTCCTGAGAGGAACTGTCCGTCAAACGTAACTCCGGGATTTTCCCCTTCATAGAGTGATAATGCTTCCTGTGTCAGTTCTGCCCGCTGCTGGCTCCCCCACCAGGTTATGGTCAGTTCCGTTTTTTCACCGGATTTTTTATCTGCCTCTGTCGTCGTTTCTTTTGTTTCCCTACTCTCCTGTCCCGTCGTACTCTGAGCTGCCTGCGTGGTATCCTGCTGCTCCTTTGCCGGGCTGCCGCTGCATCCGGTAAGTCCTGCCGCCATAATCACGGCCGCTGCCATTAGCATCACTCTCTTTTTCATATTCCTTCTCCTTTATAATTTTCTTGCGGTCTCCACCGCTAATTTGATTCTCGATAAATCCTGTTCGGTGGCCACGGTGCAGTCAGCACCGAGAATCAGCCCCTTCCGTCCATACGACTCCACGATGGAGTGAACGGTGTTGATCAGAGCCTCCTCACTTCCGGCTGCCAGCACCCCCTGCCGGTTAGCCAGACCTCCCATAACTGTCTTCTGATGAAAGATATCACGGCCTTCCCTGATGGAGCAGGGTACTTCAAATGTTCCCCAGTTCACCACATCATATAGATTTTCATCGTAATCCCGGTAATAGTCCAGATTCACATCCCGGTTGCACACATGAAGGAAACAGTACCCTCCCGCGTCTTTTACTGTTTTCATAATCATCTGGTCAAATGGCGCCACCCACTCTAAAAACTGTTCCCTTGTAAGTCCAAATCTTCTCTCCGCTCCCAGGGAGGCCACAAACACTCCGTCAAGCCCTGCTTCTATGTATTTGACAGCCAGTTCACAGAGTCCGTCTGTTATTCTCTTCATGGACTCCAGCACTTTCTCCGGTGCCTCGTTAAGCCACGCATCGAAGATTTTTCTCGATTGATCATATCCATAACCAAGTGATTTGAACGGATGGTACATGGCTGAGGTGCCCACACTGTGAAGTGTACCGATTGTAAAGCATTTCCCGTCCGCCTCTTCTAAAATCCGTTTAACCAGGTCCAGCTGCCTCTTCATAAATGTCTGTTCTGCTGATATCTTCTGGAAGCTCTCATAATCCTGTCTGGTGATAAGCTCATGATCACAGGTCACCAGGTTTTCATTCATAATTTTCAGAATATCCGTATCCGTCTGCTTCAGAAACTGAATATGCGCGTCAACCGCGCTCTCACCATTTGCATACTCCGGCGGAAAATGCATGGAAAAGCAGGAAGGAATTCCATCCGTCTCTTCTCCTCTGACCGCCCGTATTACACGTTCTCTTTTTGTCATGTTCCTTCTCCCCTATCGTGTCTTTACAGTCTCACGCTCCGCCGCTTTCTCTTTCAGCGAAGTTCCTCATCGACTGATCCCAGTATATCACCCGGCCTCCACAATATTAATCCAATATTCCGGTATCATATGTCAAAAAACCGGCTTCTCCATGGCTTGTTCTTGCTTTTTTCTCTGTGTTTTCTTATGATTATAGTGTCAGGGACACAGCTTGCGGACAAATAAGGGGGAAACGATATGATGGAACTTCTGGCCACTAAAATAAAACTGCTATTTTCCAATACGTCTTTAAAAAGAAAGATTCTTACGATTGTTCTGGTCTCCATCTTCCTGATATCAGGAGTCAGTCTGGCCGGGCTGCAGATCGTTTCTAACGCTTATTTAAAGCTGTTAAGAAATACCATTGCCAATAATCTCTCTTATTCTGCGACCACGATCTCTTATTATTTGTCCAATATCGAAACCATGTCCGGACTCATGCTGTCCGACTCGAATATACAAAACAATCTTGCCGATGTCAGACATTCGGACAATCCGCGTATTCGGACTGAAGCGTACAAGAATCTATCCTATACGGTTTTGGAATACTATCAGCAGTATAAGCCTAATTTTATCAGTTATATTACCCTTAACAACCCTGATTTTATCACCTATTCGAATTTTCTCGGTTCGCGCAAAACTCCCGAAGAGATTGAACGTACTGTTCTCGACGCCGCTCAGGCCGCAGACGGCAGGCCTGTATGGATCAGCGACTACGGAAAAGATTACGGAATCTTTATGGGACGCCTGATAAAAAATATCCAGAGCTCCAATCTGGAAGAGCTGGGCACGCTTCTCGTATCTCTGGACCTGGAAGCGCTTATGGATTCTTTAAACAAGGATAACTCGATGTACGAGGATCCCCAATACTATATACTGACAGGGGATACCATTATTTATAATGACAATCCCGTCTCAGCTTCCATTCATGACCAGCGCCGGAAACCTTCCGGGCAGAGCTATGAGATCATGACAATTGACAGACATAAGTACTTTGTGACGGAAGAGACGATTCCCGGCTTTGACTGGACTTACGTTTGCTATGTCTCTTACGATCCCATATTTCAGTCGGTATCATTTGTACGGACACTCAGCATCTGCATGATTATCCTGAGCATCCTGTCAGCCATTGCATTTTCGGAATCCATGATATCCTTCATCAGCTGCCACACCAGAGGGCTGATTCGTAAAATGGAAGTCTTCAGTACCGACGAAAATGCAGTCATTGAAAGCGATTACGATTACAGCTGCCGCAAAGACGAGTTCGGTCTTTTAAACCGGCAGTTTGACCACATGGCCGAAAAGATCAGAAATCTCATACAGGTAAACTATGTAAACGAGTTATGGAAAAAGGATGCGCAGCTTAAGGCTCTGGAAACCCAGATCAATCCGCATTTTTTATACAATACTCTGGAATCCGTCAACTGGCGTGCACAGGTGGCCGGCAATATGGAGATATCATCCATGGTGGAATCGTTGGGCACTCTGCTCCGTGCTACACTCAGTAACTCCACCTCCCATTTTGATCTGAAGAAGGAGCTGGAAATCGTAACCGCATACATCACCATCCAGAAATACCGATTCGAAGACCGCCTGGAGTATTCCATTCACTGCAACGAGGCATGGTATAACGCTCAGATCCCCAAGATGTGTATCCAGCCTCTCGTGGAGAATTCCATTAATTATGGTCTGGAGGAGTCCACAGAGCTCTGTACCATAGAAATCACCATCGAGCATCAGCCGGAATCGGATACACTGACCGTTCTGGTCAAAAATGACGGTTCCTTCTTTGAAGATCACCTGTTGGAAAAACTGCGTTCACAGGAAATAAAGCCCCATGGCTTTGGCATTGGCCTTATTAATATCAACGAACGGATCAAGCTGATGTTTGGAAAAGACTACGGTCTTTCTCTTTACAATGAAAACGACTGGGCAGTTGCCAGAATTATTATGCCTTATATCACGGATCAGGAGGGGATCTTATGTTGAAAATGATAATTGCCGACGATGAGCGCGTTATAAGGGAAAGCATTTCCTGTCTCATTGATTGGGAGAAACTTGGTGTGGAATTGGCCGGATTGTGCAGAAATGGCCTGGAAGCTTACGATATGATTATCGATGAGGCACCGGATATTGTCCTGACTGATATTCGGATGCCGGGAATGGATGGTTTGGAACTGATCAGAAAGGTCTCACTCATGGATCTGGATACATGCTTTATTATTCTGTCAGGATACGGCGAGTTTGAGTACGCGAAGGAAGCCATGAAGTACGGGGTCAGGCATTACGTGTTAAAGCCCTGCAACAAGTCATTGATCTCGGACTGTATTGTGGATGTTGCGAAAGACTGTTACGCAAGAAAACGCACACGTTCCCTGGAAGACGGCCATTTTCTTCTGACCAGCAGCATGCACCATAATATTGTCTCCAGTGTTATCAGTGAAAGCCTGGGACAGAATAAGGCTCTGCCGGAAATCATACGGTCCTATGAGCCGTATCTCGACTTTTATTCCACGCCATACCAGCTTTTCTATGTATTTTATCTGGAGATCGGCAGCCTTGAAGTATTTCTTCAAGAGCTGAAGCATTACTGTGAGCAGACTATGCTGCAGATTACCATACACGGAACCTACGTACACAATACTCTTCTCCTGTTTTTTAAGGACTATTCGGCAGACTGCGGAATGCTGGAACAGTTTATAAAGCAGCTGGCGCTTCCCATCAAGCCTGTAGAACTGGAAATCCAAAAAGAGACTTATCACAGTCTGTGTGAACTTCTGGAAGTGATCCTGGTCAAGTTAAAGCGGTTCAGTATTATCTATTATCTGAACAACTTTCATTTGCTTTATACGTGCAATTACAACTACCTCATGTCTGAGGCGGAAAGACTGTATCAGGAGTTAAAATCCGGATCACAGGACAGCTTTCAAAGCCTGTCGGAGCTTCTTCTGGGAATCGAAGACACTGCATTTTTAAAACAGCTTTCCGGAAGCCTGCTCTTGAAAGCCTCTGCCGATAATCCGGCCTTTTCCGCCATCAACCTGACGGAATGGCTGTTTGAAATAGATGCTGAAGCGGATCCGGCAAAACTGAAATCACGGATTCTGGATCACTTAAAACGACTGCTCCTTCTACCGCCCAAAGATACCAATACCAGCTCCATGATTGATCAGATCACTACCTATGTGGAACAAAATTTAAGCAACTCAGGATTGACGTTAAAATTTATCTCCGAGCAGGTTCTCTTTATGAATGTGGATTACGTCAGCAAACGATTCTTTAAGGAAGCAGGCCGCAGATTTTCCGACTACCTGACCGATATTCGGATTATGAGGGCCAAAGAATACATCGCTGCCGGCGAGAAGATTCAGATCATCGCAGAAAAAGTTGGCTGCGGCAATAATCCCCATTATTTTTCCCAGCTCTTTAAGAAGAAAACGGGGATGACCCCCGGCGCATACAGCGACAGTCTCCGAAAATAACAGCCGAAACCGGGCGGCATATTCATCTGCCCGGTCCGGCTGTTTCATTTACTCCTGGAGCACGGTTTCATAAATCTCACAAATCCTCTCCCTAAGCCCCGAATACCGTCTCTGCTCCATCTCATTATCCACCATGGCCTGGAACACCTCCGGCACTCCCACCAGGCAGACACAGGCCCTGGCCCGCGTCACTGCGGTATAGATTAAATTCCGCGTCATCAGCATCTTCGGACCGCTGAAAATGGGAATCACCACGGCGGGATACTCGCTTCCCTGTGATTTATGGATGGTGATGGCATAAGCCAGCTCCAGTTCCTCCATCTGTTTGAAGCTGTATTCCACCATACGGCCCTCATCGAACTCCACGGTAACCAGCTCCGCAAATAAGTTGATCTCACGGATGATTCCGATATCCCCGTTGTAGATTCCGGTTCCCTTGTCCACAGGGATCCCGTATTTATTCCGGACTTCCCACTCGATGTTGTAATTATTTTTGATCTGCATGACCTTGTCGCCCACACGGAAGGTCACGCCTCCGCTCTCCTTCTCCAGCTTGCTCTTATCCGGCGGATTTAGATATTCCTGCAGGATGGTGTTAAGCCGTTCCACCCCCAGCGCGCCTTTCCGCATGGGAGTCATGATCTGGATATCGTAGGGGTCTGCGCCCACATACCCCGGCAGTTTCTTCTGTACCAGGGTAATCATGGCGTTGATGATCATATTAGGATCATCCCGCTTGATAAACAGGAAGTCATTGCTCTTCTTTCCCAGGGGAACCGTCTCACCTGCATTGATCTTATGGGCGTTGACGACGATATCACTCTGGCTCGCCTGCCGGAAGATTCTGGTTAACATAACTACGTTAAAACAGCCTGCCTCGATGACGTCTTTCAGCACATTGCCGGGGCCGACGCTGGGCAGCTGATTCACATCACCCACCAGGATCAGTCTGGTTCCCGGATTGACCGCCTTTAACAGAGACTGCATCAGATGGATATCCACCATGGAAGTCTCATCGATGATGACGGCGTCCGCGTCTAGGGGATTCTCCTCATTTCTTTCAAAATGCATGCCGATGGAACGCTCGTCCCCCGGCATACCGGAGATTTCCAGCAGCCGGTGTATGGTTCTGGCCTCATAACCGGTGGCCTCGGTCATCCGCTTCGCCGCCCGGCCAGTCGGCGCTGCCAGAAGGATCTCCATCTCCTCACTCTCAAAATACCGGATAATGGTGTTGATCGTCGTCGTCTTTCCGGTTCCTGGTCCGCCCGTGATGATAAGAAGTCCGCTGTTTACCGCTTCCACCACAGCCTTCACCTGTTTTTCGTCCAGCTCGATCGACTCTTCCTTCTGAATCTGAAGCAGCTTCTTTCTGATCTTCTCTTCCGGCTCCCGGCCCCTGATATTTAAATCGTGGAGCATCCGCGCCACGCCCATCTCCATGTAGTAATACTGGGAGGCATAGACAACACGAACGCTCTCCGACTCCCGGATCACCAGACGCTTGTCGATCTGCATGTCCATCAGATGTTTTTCGATGGCTTCCGGTTCTACCCGCAGGAGCTCCGCTGCCTGGGAGAGGAGGTCCGTCTCCGGTAAGTACGTATGGCCATTGCCGGTGGCCTGAAGAAGCGTATAGAGAACGCCGGATTTAATGCGGAAATCCGAATCCGTGAAGATTCCCACCCGCTTGGCGATCTCATCCGCCATCTTGAAGCCCACGCCGGCGATATCGTCTGCCAGCTGATATGGATTTTCTTTAATAACCGTATAAAGCCTGGGGCCATATTCCTGATAGATTTTCACGGCCAGACTCATGGAAATGCCGTATTCCTGGAGGAACATCATAGCCTGGCGCATCTCCTTCTTCTCTTCCACCTGCTCGGAAATCGCCATGGCCATCTTCTCGCTGATCCCCTTCACTTCGGATAAACGCTCCGGCTCTTCCTCCATAATACGGAAAGTATCTGCCTTAAAACGCCGGACAATCCGGGCCGCCAGCGCGGCTCCGATTCCCTTTACGGCGCCGGATCCCAGGTAACGCTCCATGGCGGCCGTATCCTCGGGAGCCTTGATCTCGTAGGTTTCTACCGTCATCTGTTCCCCATAGACCGGATGCTCGGTCATGGGGCCGGTGGCTTCCACCATCTCGCCCTCGCTGATATAATGGAAATTGCCGACCAGAGTGTATTCCTCTCCTTCGTCCGTAAGGCTCAAGACCGTATAGCCATTTTCTTCATTGCGATATTTAATTCGTTCTACAAATCCGCAGACCGTCGCCATGGTCTTCCCCCTTTGTCGTCATAGAAAAAATACAGAAAGCAGGCAGTCACAAAACAAGCCCTGCCGGAATCCTATGATCCGCCAGGGTTGTCCTGCAACTATCCTGCTCAAATGGTTAAAATTCAGACTTACCGCCGTCATGGGTGAACTCGATAAACTTTCCTGTACCGATCGCAACTGCCGTAAGCGGATCTTCCGCGATCATGGTATTGATTCCCGTCTTCTCCTCGATCAGAGAATCCAGGCCGGAAAGCAGGGAGCCGCCGCCCGTAAGAACAATGCCGCGGTCGAAGATATCGGCAGCCAGTTCCGGCGGAGTTCTCTCAAGTACGTTGTGTACGGCGTCCACGATCTGCATGGCCGGTTCTTTCAAGGCATCCAGAGTCTCATCGGAGGTAACAACAATCGTCTTCGGGAGACCGGTAACCAGGTTACGACCTCTAACCTCCATGGTCAGAACTTCCGGTCTGCGGTAAGCAGCACCGATATTAATCTTAATCTCCTCTGCGGTTCTCTCACCGATCAGAAGATTGTGTTTTTTGCGCATATAACGGACCAGCGCCTCATCGAAATCATCGCCGGCCACCTTGATGGACGTACTCACTACCGTACCGCCCAGGGAAATAACGGCGATATCGGAAGTACCTCCGCCGATATCTACGATCATGTTTCCGCAGGCCTTGGCGATATCGATGCCTGCGCCGATGGCAGCCGCAACCGGCTCTTCGATAATCGCTACTTCTCTGGCGCCCGCCTGATACGTAGCGTCCTCTACCGCCTTCTTTTCAACCTCTGTGGCTCCGCTTGGAATGCAGACGCTGATTCTCGGCTTTCTCAGTGTTTTCTTGCCTACGGCCTTGTTGATGAAATATTTTAACATCTTCTCCGTTACGGTATAATCGGAGATAACACCCTGGCGAAGCGGTCTGACTGCGACGATGTTGCCCGGCGTTCTGCCGATCATCAGTCTTGCCTCTTCCCCGATTGCCTTGATTTTATTCGTGTCACGGTCGATTGCAACTACGGAAGGTTCTTTTAACACAACACCTTTCCCTTTAATATACACAAGTATGCTGGCGGTACCTAAGTCGATACCGATATCATTGGACATCATAATTTATTTCCTCCTGTTCGCTTAAACGGTTCCCAGAGTTTCCTTTATCTGTTTTTCAAATTCGGGTTACTGGCCCTAATAGTTGTTTCAATCCACGCTCGATAATTTCACAGAGTGCGACTACATCTTATAGATGTGCGGCTTGACTTCATGTCAGTGGGGATACCGATTTCTCTCCGCCCGCCACTGCCGTTAAGCTTGTTTTTGACATTTCAGCCCTCCACCTGTAGAGGTGGGGGAATTCTCGCTTGTTTTGTTAAATTTCGTTTATCTCCCTTATTATATACAATAACAACCTGTTTTTAAAGGGTTTTTTTTATTTTTATTATGTTTATGGTTTTTTTATGTCCAATACACACTTTGGTCACAATTTCCCCGTATACTGAGAATACGTTATCCGAGAGGATAGCGGGCCTTTGTTTCAAGTAACTTACTTGAAATCACAAAGCTTTTTCATACTCATACCGGATGGTCATAAGATCATCCGGCCCCCCTAAAGATTAGTTCCCGCTTCGATCCCCCTCGGAGCGGGAATTTTGTCTGTATAAAGGAATTCGGGAACCGAATGAAAAAGGACGTTCGGGGAGCAGGGCACAAGAAAAAGAAACATAAGAATAGCATACCCGGTTTTTACGAAATAATTTTAAATAAATACTTCATAAAGTTATAACCTTTTTTATTTTTTCTTAATGGAAAGTCCACAGATTGCACACAAATTCCTGATATTATATAACTAATCACAAAACAGTGATTAACACAAAGCTTTTTCATACTCATACCGGATGATCCAAAAAATCATCCGGCCCCCCTAAAGACATTATCCTAATTTATTATACCTACCATTCCCAATAGTTTAAAGAAGCAGCCGCCTGGAACAAGGCGGCTGCTTCTTTATTATCATCATTCCTTCCCGGCGCCCTGCCGGGAAGGAACGGAATATCAATTTCTTCTATGACAGCTTCAGCGCCCACTCCCGGCAATCCCATACCTTTGTCGCCACGCCCTCATAAAACTCCGGCTCATGGCAGATTAAGAGGATACTTCCCCGGTACTCCTTCAATGCGCGTTTCAGTTCTTCCTTCGCCTCCACGTCCAAATGGTTGGTCGGCTCGTCCAGCAGAAGCACGTTCGTTTCCCGGTTAATGAGTTTACATAATCTCACCTTTGCCTGCTCACCTCCGCTCAGGACACGGACCTGGCTCTCGATGTGCTTGGTCGTCAGGCCGCACTTGGCCAGGGCGGAGCGGACCTGGTACTGAGTATAGGCCGGAAATTCCTTCCAGATCTCCTCGATACACGTCGTCTTGTTGCCGGGCGCCATCTCCTGCTCGAAATAGCCGATCGACAGGTAGTCGCCAAGCGTCACCTTTCCGTCCAGCGGCGGTACCAGTCCCAGAATACTCTTTAAGAGCGTCGTCTTTCCGATTCCGTTGGCGCCGACCAATACGATCTTTTCCCCGCGCTCCATACGGACGTTTAGCGGTCTCGACAGCGGTTCGTCGTAACCGATAATCAGATCAGTGGTCTCGAAGATCGTCTTTCCCGCGGTTCTCGCCTCCAGGAAATGAAATTCCGGCTTCGGTTTCTCCCGCGCCAGCTCGATGACATCCATCTTGTCCAGCTTCTTCTGTCTGGACATGGCCATGTTCCTGGTTGACACCCGGGCCTTGTTGCGCGCCACGAAGTCTTCCAGCTCCGCAATCTCCTGCTGCTGGCGCTTATAAGCCGCCTCCAGCTGCGCCTTCTTCACGGCATGGACTTCCACAAACTTATCGTAGTCTCCCACATAGCGGTCCAGACTCTGATTCTCCATATGATAGATGATATTCACCACGCTGTTCAAAAATGGAATATCGTGAGATATCAGAATAAAGGCGTTTTCATACTCTAATAGGTAACGTTTCAGCCACTCGATGTGCTGTTCGTCTAAATAGTTGGTCGGCTCGTCCAGAAGCAGGATGTCCGGTTTTTCCAGAAGCAGTTTTCCCAGCAGAACCTTGGTCCTCTGGCCTCCGGAGAGCTCGGTGACATCCTTATCAATGCCGATATCCGTAAGCCCCAGGGCCCGGGCCACCTCCTCCACCTTGGAGTCTATAATATAGAAATCGTGGGCCATCAGAAGGTCCTGGATCGTTCCCAGTTCTTCCATCATGGTTTCCATCTCTTCCTCTCCCGCTTCGCCCATGCGGTCACAGATCTCATTCATCTGTTCTTCCATCTGAAACAGAAATGCAAACGCGGACTTTAACACGTCCCGTATCGTCATTCCCTTTTCCAGAACCGTATGCTGATCCAGATAGCCGACGCGGACGCGCTTCGCCCATTCAACCTTACCTTCGTCAGGCTGAAGCTTTCCGGTAATAATATTCATAAATGTGGATTTGCCTTCGCCGTTGGCTCCGATTAAGCCGATGTGCTCTCCCTTTAAGAGACGGAACGACACATCGCTAAAGATGGCCCGGTCTCCAAATCCATGTGTCAGATGTTCAACGTTTAATATGCTCATTCGTAAACTCCTCAATCTTCTTATTCTTTACCCATTTTACATGACAACCGCCGTTCTGGCAAGGGGAAAGAGCGCGCCAAGTTTGGGTTGTAAAATTCGACAAAAACGTTTATGATATAGTATAGATCGTTAAGTCGATAATTTTAAACGAAAGGATTTTACTTATGTACATATACACCTGGTATCAATGGCTCCTCTTTTTCTTCATTTACTGCTTCATAGGCTGGATCATTGAATCCACATACGTTTCCCTAAAATGCGGCCATTTCGTAAACCGCGGCTTCTTACGCCTTCCGCTCCTCCCGTTATATGGAAGCGGGGCCATCATCATGCTCTGGATCTCCCTGCCGTTCCAGGATAACCTGTTCCTTGTTTTTCTGTCCGGTATGATCGGCGCATCCGCACTGGAATACGTCACCGGCTGGACCATGGAGCGCCTGTTTAAAATGAAATACTGGGACTACACCAACAATCCCTTCAATATTAACGGCTATATCTGCCTGGGCACCTCCATTGCCTGGGGCTTTCTGACCATTGTGCTGACAGAATTTATTCACCGCCCCGTGGAAACCGTGGTCCTGGATTTAAACCCCATCGTGTGCATCGTCTTATGCGGCATTATCGGAGCCCTGTTTGTGGCCGACACGGTGGAATCCACGAAAGAGGCCCTCGATCTGGGCCGCGTGCTGGAGTCCATGACAAAGATGAAGGCGGAGCTGGAGGAGATCCAGGTGCAGATGGCTCTCTTAAAGGCAGAAACCGCGGACAAGCTCTCCGACCTGCGTGACGAGCAGATTCAGCGGGCGGCCAACCTAAAGGGCGAAGCCGCTGTAAAGATCACCACCTTGAAAGCAGAAACTGCCATGCGTACAGAAGAGACCATAAACGCATTAAAGGAAAGTGCGGAACGGGGCCTCGAGGCCGCTTCCCTCTTCAAGGAGACTGCAGGCAAGGCAGTCCCCGACTTATCCTCACTGAGTGAACGTCTCCAGTCCCTCACAGAAAACAGGGACAAGCTATCCAAACATCTGGGCTTCTACCGCAAGGGCCTCTTAAGAGGAAACCCGACCGCTTCCTCCAGACAGTTTGGAGAGGCGTTAAAGGAATTAAAGGAACGTCTGAAAAACTAAATAGCAAAAAGCAGAGTGAAAAGACTGGAAAAAACAGAGCAGAAACATCGGCTCTGTTTTTTTGTATCATAAATGCTGCCATATTTTTTATTCTTTCTCTTTACAAACAGATCAGAGTATGGTATTCTCTTTTTATAGACCGACAGTCAGTCGTTAATGAATCGTAAAAGGAGACGGCACAATGAGAACGGTAAAAGAACCCGAGATACGTAAAAATGAAATTTTGGATGCGGCAGATACACTTTTCGCCCGGAAAGGCTTTGACAATACCAGTACCGGCGATATTTTAGAGATGGTCGGAATCGCGAGAGGAACCCTGTACTACCATTTTAAATCTAAAGAGGATATTCTGGATGCCCTGATTGACCGGTATAACAGGCAGATCCTGAGTGCGGCGCAGGAGGCCGCGTCCGACAGCAGTCTCTCCGCCAGAGAACGTCTGATCCGTACGATACTGGCGCTGAATGTCAGCCAAAAGGGCGGTCAGGAGCTGAAGGAACAGATGCACCGGCCGCAGAACGCGCTGATGCACCAGAAGACACAGATGGCGGTATTAAACGGCGTCACTCCGATTCTGACGGGGTTAATCCGGGAAGGCGCGGAGGCCGGATACTTTCAGACTCCCTACCCAAGGGAGTGTGTGGAGATGATTATGGTCTACAGCAACGTCTTCTTCGACGATGCCACGGAAACCTCAGAGGAACTGAGAGACGAGCGGACGCAGGCGCTTATCTTCAATATAGAACGGCTGCTGGGAGCAGAGACCGGGAGTCTTGCGTCGGATCTTATGAGGGTGTTCGGCAGCAGAAAGGTCGAGAGGAATGAAGCAGACAACTAATTTTAATAAATTTCTTCTCCTCTGGACAGGAGAACTGGTTTCCGCCATCGGAAGCGGACTCACCTCCTTCGGGCTGGGCGTATACGTCTTTCAGCAGACAGGTATGGCCTCCGCCACGGCACTCGTCACACTGCTGGCCTTTGCTCCGGGACTGATTCTGGGTGTTCCTGCCGGGGTTCTGGCAGACCGTTATGACCGCAGACTCTTAATGATACTGGGCGACGGCCTGTCCGCGCTGGGACTCCTTTTTATCCTGTTCTGCCTCTCTAAGGGGGAGGCCGCGTTGTGGCAAATCTGTGTGGGCGTTACCATAAGTTCTGTGTTTTCCTCGCTTCTCGATCCCGCCTACAAGGCCACGGTGACCGACTTGCTGACGCCGGAACAATATACGAAGGCCAGCGGTCTGGTAGGCGTCGCGGGATCTGCGAAATACCTGATTTCTCCGGTACTGGCGGGCCTGCTGCTCACCATCTCCGATATTCGTCTTCTGCTTCTCTTAGATACCGCTACCTTTTTCTTGACGATTACTGCGACGCTGGTCGTCCGGAAAGGGATCGACTCCAGGAAGACAATGGAGAAAAAATCCTTTACCAAAGAATTTTCGGAAGGATGGAATGCCATCACACAGAAGAAGGGCGTGCTGGTGCTGGTTATTCTGTCTTCTGCCATCACATTTTTCTTAGGCTTTATCCAGACGCTTTTCGGCCCGATGATCCTGGGCTTCGCAGACAGCACTGTCCTCGGTGTTTCCGAGACCATCTGCGCCTCGGGCATGCTCATCTCCAGTCTGGTGATCGGGACGGTCAGTTTGAAGAAAAACCGCGTGGTTATCCTGTCTGCCGCCCTCTTTGCAGCGGGGATCTTCATGGCCGGTTTTGGAATCAGGGAAAACATTGTAGTTATCTGCACTTTTGGATTTCTTTTCTTCTCCTCCCTGCCTTTTGCAAACGCAGCGCTGGATTTTCTCGTCCGCACGAATATTGCCGATGATTTCCAGGGCAGAGCCTGGGGGCTGATCGGTGTCCTGTCACAGCTGGGATACGTGGCCGCTTATGCAGTTTCCGGCATTCTGGCAGACGGTACCGGCGCGCTGTTTTCCATCGGCTCCGGGAGAGGTTCCGGTCTCCTGATCGTCGCAGCCGGTATTTTCCTGGCCGCCATATCCTTTCTGCCCTGCCGGATTAAATCCGTGAGGGCCCTTGAAGAAACGAGGTAAGTTATGAACTATTGCCGCATCATCCGTAACGATATCAGAAAAAGCCGGCTCACCACCATGATCACTTCCCTGTTTGTGGCGCTGGCCGCCATGCTCGTCTCCCTGGCCGTTATTCTGGCTCTGAACCTTGCAGGCGCCCTGGACCGGCTGATGGTGCAGGCAGAAACACCCCATTTTATGCAGATGCACTCCGGTCCGCTGGATGCTGAGCCCTTAAACCGTTTTGCCTCACACCATGAGGCCGTTGACCGGTATCAAATTCTGGAATTTTTAAATATTGACAACGGGGAGATTGAACTGAACGGCCAATCCCTGATCAGCAGTACGCAGGACAACGGTATTTCCACTCAGAGCGGTGCGTTTGATTACCTTCTGGACCTGGATGGAGCCGTCATTACCCCTGCCGTCGGAGATATCTACGTTCCGGTCTGCTATATGCAGGAAGCCGCCATGAAGACAGGCGACACCGTCTACGTCTGTGGAATTCCGTTTCGCACAGCCGGATTTCTGCGGGATTCACAGATGAACTCCATGCTCTCTTCCTCCAAACGCTTCCTCGTAAGTCCCCAGGATTTTGAGCGGCTGAGAGACCTCGGAACTATGGAACATTTAATCGAATTCCGTTTAAAAGACTTGTCGGCCCTGGATGCCTTTGCCGCTGATTATATGGCCGCCGGACTTCCTTCCAACGGTCCGGCCGTCACATACCCGCTGTTTCGCATGCTGGGCGCCTTATCCGACGGCATGATGATCGCCGTGATCCTGCTTCTCGGTTTCCTGACCGTGATGATCGCCTTCTTATGCATTCGTTTTACGCTCCTGGCCCAGTTGGAATCCGACTACCGGGAACTGGGTGTGATGAAGGCGGTCGGCCTGCGCGTCTCCGACATAAAGAAATTGTATCTCGCCAAATATGCGGCAATTGCCGCAGCTGGATGCATGGCAGGCATCGTTCTGTCATTCCTGCTTAAGAGCCTTCTTCTTCAGAATATCCGTCTAAATATGGGAACCGGCGGAAACGGGACGGCCTCCTTATTCCTCGCACCGGCGGGCGTTTTGATCGTGTTTTTTGCCATTTTGCTTTATGTAAATGGAGTTTTGGGACGTTTACAGAATATATCCGCCTCTGAGGCCATGCGGCGCGGTACCGGGCCGATAGCTTCCGGCGGCGCCGGCCGGATGGCTCTGAGCCACAGCCATTTTTCCAATGTCAGCATTTTCCTGGGAATCCGGGATGTACTCCTGCAAAAGAAGCTGTACGGCGTCAATTTCACCGTACTTCTCTTTGCGGCATTTCTCCTTGTGATTCCCATCAATCTGTATACCACCATGTCGTCCAGGGGCTTCGTCACCTACATGGGAATCGGTAACTGTGATCTGCGGATCGATCTGCGCCAGTCAGACCATTTGGCAGAAGATGCCGCCCGGATCGCCCGGGAGATGGAACAGGACGACTCCATTCTCCGCCATACTTCGCTGATTACCAAGGCATTTCAGGTGGAAACGCCGGACGGCACCGTTCATAATCTACTGACAGAGCTGGGGGATCACCGGGTATTTCCTGTTTCCTACGTAAAAGGGCAGGCCCCCGTCTCCCCCGATGAGATCGCCCTCTCTGCCATGAACGCCGAAGAACTGGGCAAGAACCCGGGAGACAGACTCACACTGATTACCGGCAGCGGTACACAGACCATGACGGTAAGCGGAATCTATTCCGACATCACCAACGGAGGAAAAACGGCGAAGGCCTCCTTCCCGGCGGATTCAGACGATACGGTATGGGCCGTCATCTATGCCGGACTGAAGGATCCCTCGATGCTTTCACAGACTGTCCGTGAATATGGGGACACATTTCACGATACAAAAGTCACGGATATCCGCGATTACGTCGCCCAGACTTACGGACCAACGCTGAACTCCATCCGCATGGCGGCCATCGCTGCGGCTGCGGTGGCTCTTGCGCTCACCGGTCTGATTACACTGCTGTTTGTCAACATGCTGACCGCAAAGGACCGCTACTCCATCGCCGTGATGAAGGCCTCCGGGTTCACGGCCGGGGACATCCGGCTGCAGTATATAAGCCGTTTCGTACTCGTATCCGTGTGTGGAGTCTTTGCCGGAATCCTTCTGGCCAATACTGTAGGCGGGGCATTGGCCAGCCTGGTGCTCTCCGGTTTCGGCGCCCCCTCCTTCCGCTTTGCGGTAAACCCTCTCCTGTCCTGTCTGCTCTGCCCGCTTCTCATGATCTACACCGCGGTCTCCGCCTCACTTGCCGGCACAAAGGGAATAAAGAAGATCACAATAGCTGAATATGGAAAGGAATAGCATGGAAAGGTATAACATAGAAAGGTATAACATGGAAGAAATCATACACGCCAAAAATATCATCAAATCGTTTCACGAGGGATCCGAAAACCAGCGCATCCTGGATGGTATCAGCCTGTCGGTCCGCGAGGGCGAATTTATCTCGGTGATGGGTCCCTCAGGTTCTGGAAAATCGACGCTTCTCTTCGCACTGAGCGGTATGGACCGCATCGACAGCGGCAGCGTATCCTTCTGCGGCAGCGAACTGTCCGCCTGCACGGAAAACCAGCTGGCAGACCTTCGCCGGACACAGATGGGCTTCGTCTTCCAGCAGCCCACTTTGCTGAAGAATTTAAACATTCTGGACAATATCATCCTCCCTTCCCTGCGGGATAAAAAGAAGGACGTCTCCCGGATCACCGAAAAGGCAAGATCACTCATGAAGGAGACCGGAATCGGGGAGCTGGAGGACAGGGATATCTCCCGTGCCTCGGGCGGACAGCTCCAGCGCGCCGGAATCTGCCGCGCTCTCATGAATAACCCGCGAATCCTGTTTGGCGATGAACCTACCGGCGCCTTAAACTCAAAATCCGCCCAGGAGATCATGGATATATTTACGGAAATCAACGCACAGGGAACCGCAGTCATGCTGGTAACGCACGATGCCAGGATCGCAGCCCGCACAGAGCGCGTCCTGTTCCTGTGTGACGGCAGAATCGTGCGCGAGGCTCATTTCCCCAAATATACCGGGAAAGATATGGAGCAGCGGATGGAAAAGATCATGGTACTTATGAAAGAAGCCGGGATATGAATGTTTGACGACTATAACAGTTCAGCCCTCGCTTCCAGCCGCTGCGGTTGGAAGCGAGGGCTAAACTGTTACGTTTGGCTTTCGCCGCAAGACAAAAAAGGATTGACTTTTCCATAATTTTATCATATCATAATCTTAGCCAAATAAATGCTGTGAAAGGTTATAGACTCAAAACGAAAAGCCCCAGAGTTACCGCTCTGGGGCTTTTCTTGCTCGTTATGGTGAGCTGTCCCATTTAGGCTGCAGCTGCCTATTTATCCCCATCCAGCCATTTGCATATGTAGTAGCCAACCACACTTGCTCCGACAGAGATTATAAATGCCGTGATAATATCGGCCATAGACTCACCTCCTTTCTATAGGAGGTTTGACAGCGTCTTCAGAATACCACAATTTCTGATATTTATCTACATTTTTTTAGAGTATTTTAAGAAATAATTTCTGCTGTGAGCAGTAACTGCTGCGCATATATAGCGGTCCTGAATCATTTGAAAAACGCCTGTGTTTTGGTTCCACAGGCGTTTTTACACTTCATTATTATTCTATCACATCATGGAATCCACCATGGCCATCACCGCTTCACCCAGCTTCGCAGATTTCTCATCCGCATCCGCAAGGGAAGTGCCCTTGATCCCATAGTAGAACTTGATCTTCGGCTCTGTGCCGGATGGCCTTACACACAGCCATGCGTCATCGGTCAGATCGTAATAGAGAACGTTTGATTCCGGAAGTCCGGTCGGTTTTACTTCGCCGTTTTCCATATCCTTAATGGTATCCAGCTTGTAGTCCCTGGCAGAGACCGTTCTGTATCCGCCCACTTCGGTTGGTGTGTTGTTTCTTAATGTATCCATGATGGCCTGGATCTTTGCCTGGCCCTCGATTCCCTTCAGTCCGATGGACTTGACGGCGTCTTTATAGTAGCCGTACTTCTCATAGATGGCAATCATGGCATCCCATAAGGTCATGCCCTTCATCTTATAATAAGCGGCCGCCTCACAGAGCGCTACAGTGGCGGAAATCGCGTCTTTATCACGGGCATACGTACCGATCAGACAGCCATAGCTCTCCTCCAGACCGAATAAATACGTTCCGTATCCCGTGTTCTCTTCTTTTAAAATCTGCTGGCCGATATACTTAAATCCGGTCAGAACCTCAATCAGCTCGCATCCGTAGGACTTCGCCACCGCGTCAACCAGATTGGTGGTAACGATGGACTTCACCACCTGTCCATCCTCCGGAATGGCACCGCGCTCCTTCTTCTGGCTCAGCACGTATTCACATAACAGGGAACCTGACATGTTGCCTGTAAGCGGAATGTAGTCGCCGGACTTCGCGTCTTTTACGTAAACGCCGAGACGGTCTGCATCCGGATCGGTCGCCAGCACTAAATCGGCGTCCTTCTCCTTTGCCAGAGCAAGGCCCAGTTCAAAGGCTTCCTCTGCCTCCGGGTTCGGATAGCTGACGGTCGGGAAGTCTCCATCCGGAAGCTCCTGTTCCGGAACCACATATACATGGGTGAAGCCGATCTCAGCCAGTGCTCTCCTGGCCGGAATGTTGCCTGTGCCGTGGAGTGGAGTATATACAATCTGAATACTGTCCTGCATCTTGTCGATCGCTTCCTGATTCACTACCTGGGCTTTTACCTGCGCGATGTATTTATCATCAATGGTTTCGCCGATGATCTCGTACTTGCCTGCTGCCTTTGCTGATTCCACATCGGTGGTCTTTACCGTGGAAAGGTCTGTGATCGCCAGAACCTCCGTGGTTACTCCCTTGTCGTGAGGCGGGGTAAACTGTGCGCCGTCCTCCCAGTAAACCTTGTATCCATTATACTCAGGCGGGTTATGGCTTGCGGTGATGTTAATACCGGCAATGCAGCCCAGTTCCCTGACTGCGAAGGAAAGTTCAGGAGTCGGACGCAGGGATTCGAACTTATAGGCCTTAATACCGTTGGCCGCCAGAGTAAGGGCCGCTTCCTCTGCAAATTCCGGAGACATATGTCTGGAATCGTAAGCGATTGCCACGCCTTTATCTGCGCCGCCCTGCTTGATAATATGATTGGCAAGCCCCTGGGTTGCCCTGCGGACCACATAAATATTCATACGGTTGATTCCCGCGCCGATGATGCCGCGCAGACCTGCCGTGCCAAATTCCAGATCCTGATAAAACCTTTCTTTAATTTCATTCTCGTCCTCTTTAATGGACCGGAGTTCTTCTTTCGTAGCCTCATCGAAGTATGGATTAGCCAGCCATTCTTCATAAATACTCTTATAGTCTTTCATAAAACACAATACTCCTTTCTCTCCATTCTGTTATCAACATTATAAATCATAACAGCCTAAAAGGAAAGCGAAATTGTGTTATTTAATTCTGGAAAGGAACTCATTGCGAAGCGGCTGCTGCAATTCCAAGTCCTTTAATTTCTCGATATTTCTGGCCGGAATCCAGGCTTTGTTCGCGTTGTAGTAGAAATTAATCTGTTTCCAGTATTTTTCCGGATACAAAAACAGATAGTAAAGGCAGGTCCTGTCTGTGTCCGAAAGCGGAAGAATCCTGGAATACGTTTCCAGCATGGAGTTCCCGAGTTTTAAACTCCAGTCATGCTTCTCCATGGCTTTTCTCATAAAATGGTACAGGTCTTCCATCTGCATTCCCAGATGCATGCGGTTAAATTCCACCACGGCCACGTCCCTGGGACACATCAGGATATGATGCTGGTTTAAGTCTCCATGACACAGATAGCATTCCTCGTCTCCGTGATACGCACAGAATTCCTTCATACCAAGTCTGGCGTCCTTGGCCTGCTCGTAAAACATATCGTAGTTTCCTATGACGCAGAGTTCAAACTCCGTCTTTTTTCTCTTGTTTCGGATAAAGGAACGCGCCCTTATAAGCTCCCGGTTATGGCGCTCCATCTCATCTCCCGGAAGCTGCACGAGAATAGAACCGAGATTCCACTCTTCCTTGAATTCGATCTTTCGCAACATTTTATGTAAATTGGCAATCTGCGTAATGGCTCTGAGGACTTCTTTGTCGTCTTTTAAATTACACTCTTTGTCGGCATACCAGTCTTTTACGATCCATCTCGTCCCGTCATCCGCGCTGGAAAGCAGTTCGCCCTCACGGTTTCTCACATAACGGTCCACAAAAGGGTGCCAGGCCTCTTCCAGCTGTGTAAACACCTGGTCTTCGAAATCCAGCCGTTTTATGGTCCCTTTATATTCTCTGAGAAGCTTCAGGCCCTGGTTTGTCTCACACAGCCAGGCGCCGCGGCCGCGTCTCACATCCAGAATTTCAAGCTCATACTGCGAAAGCACCTCTGTGTATTTCTCTATCACAACCACCCCTCCAACTCTTAGCTCATCGGCTACTTCTAGGGTATGAGTGGCGGGACGGAAATATACGTGAAAAAAGAAAGTTTGGCCCCTGCTTCCACTGCTGTTTTTACACAGCCGCGGCCGCAGGGGCCAAACTCCTTCTCATGATTCTTTTATCCCATTTTCCAATCCGGCGGCGCGCAGCAGATACGCTCTCTCGTTGCACTCCGGCCGCTCCAGCACCTGTTCCATCAGCGCATTCAGCGTCTTCCCAAGCGCCGGTCCCGGCTTCATACCGGCCGCCATCAGATCACGGCCATCCACAGCCAGTTCCTTTAAGTTCACCGGGTCTCCGGCCCTGCGGATCTCCTCCGCCAGTGCCTTTACCGTCTTTAACGTCTCTCCATAGCCTTCGCCTACTTCTCCGGCAAATACCTCCTGGAAGCAGAGCAGGCTGTCGAAGAGATCGCCGGGAATCTGGTTCATCACCCGCCGGATCGCCGGTTTTTCAGCGGCAATCGGCGTTCTCCACCGGGATACAAGTATTTTTACCCGATCCATGGTGTCACAGTCCATCTTTAAATCCCGCAGTATGTCTGCCGCCGTCTCCCCCTGCTCTCTGCGGAGGAAGCCGGCCCATCTCATATATTTTACAGCGGGAAGACACCCCAGCGGACGCAGCTCGCCTTTGCTCAGCATGGCTGCCTTAAAAAATGGCTCCGATATATAGCGGGAAGCCCCGGTGTCGGAAACTCTCTTCATCTTTTCCGGATGGCCGGACAGCAACAACTTCGTAAGCTCCGTCGCGATACGCTCTTTGCTCACCTTTTCCAGGTTGGGTGCGATCAGGGAAATCGCCTCGTACGTCTCGTCCTCAATCCGGAAATCCAGCTGTGCGGAAAACCGGACTGCCCTCAAAATCCGGAGCGCATCCTCCGTAAAGCGATTCACGGCGCTTCCGACGCACCGGATCACCCGGTTCTCTAAATCCTCCATGCCGCCAAATGCATCCACCAGCCCCTCACGGCCGTTGTAAGCCATGGCGTTGATGGTGAAATCGCGGCGTTTTAAGTCTTCTAAAAGGCTGGTGGTAAAATCTACGGATTTCGGATGGCGCCCATCCTCATACTCACCGTCTACCCGGTACGTGGTCACTTCATAGCCCTGCCGGTTAAGCATCACCGTAACCGTGCCATGCTGGATCCCCGTATCGATCGTCCGGCTGAAAATGGCCTTCACTTCCTCTGGCTTCGCCGAGGTGGTGATATCCCAGTCCTCCGGCTCTTTTCCCAGCAGGCTGTCGCGGACGCACCCACCCACAACATACGCCTCAAATCCGTGCTCATTCAGTTTATCAATGATCTGCTCCGCGTCCGCCGGAACCCGTATTTCTATCCCCATGCCATCATCTCATTTCTATAATTATAGGCGTATCAAAACAGCCGTATGGCTGAATCGACGCATGCATTAATATGCGCGGCCCCAGTATACCATCTTCGTCGCCGGCTTTCCGCAGCAGATACACGTATCGGAAAGTTTCTCCTGCTTAAATGGCATACAGCGTGAAGTCGCTCCTGTCAGTTCCTTGATCTTGTCTTCACATTCCTGGCATCCGCACCACATGGCTTTTACAAAGCCCGGTTTCTCTTCAATCGTCTTTGTAAATGTATCAAAATCAGTCGCCTCATACGTATGGGCCTCACGGTGTGCCAGTGCGCGCTCGTACATATCGTGCTGGATGGTATCGAGCAGTTCTCCAACCTTCTGACCGATCTCCTCCAGGGAAACGGCGGTCTTCTCATGGGTATCGCGGCGAACCAGAATGGCCTGGCCTGCCTCAATATCCTTCGGTCCGATCTCCACGCGGATCGGAATACCGCGCATCTCAGATTCAGCGAATTTCCATCCCGGGCTCTTGTCGGTGTCATCCACCTTCACACGGTATCCGGACAGCACGGATTTGATCTCGGCCGCCTTCTCCAGAACGCCTTCCTTCGACTGCTGGATCGGTACGATCATCACCTGGACCGGTGCGATTCTCGGTGGCAGCACGAGGCCGTTGTCATCGCCGTGCACCATGATGATGCCGCCGATCAGACGGGTGCTCATGCCCCAGGAGGTCTGGTGTACGTACTGCAGCTTGTTCTCTTTATCAGAATACTGGATTTCAAAGGCTTTTGCAAATCCATCGCCAAAGTTATGGCTCGTTCCAGACTGAAGCGCCTTGCCGTCGTGCATCAGCGCCTCGATCGTGTAGGTAGCTTCTGCTCCGGCGAATTTCTCCTTGTCGGTCTTCTGGCCGCGGATAACCGGCATGGCCAGGACTTCCTCGCAGAAATCGGCGTAGAGATTTAACATCTGCTCGGTTCTTGCCTGCGCGTCCTCTGCTGTGGCATGAGCCGTATGGCCCTCCTGCCATAAGAACTCGCGGGAACGTAAGAACGGTCTCGTCGTCTTCTCCCAGCGCACAACGGAACACCACTGGTTATATACCTTCGGCAGATCGCGGTAAGAATGAATGTCCCTCGCATAAAAATCACAGAACAGAGTCTCTGAAGTCGGTCTCACACAGAGACGCTCTGTAAGCGGCTCCAGACCGCCATAGGTCACCCATGCCACCTCCGGCGCGAACCCTTCCACGTGATCCTTTTCCTTCTCAAGAAGACTCTCCGGAATAAACATCGGCATGTATACATTTTCCACGCCAACCTCTTTAAATCTTCCGTCCAGTTCCTTCTGGATATTCTCCCAGATCGCGTAACCGGCCGGTTTGATGACCATACAGCCCTTTACGCTGGAATAGTCGATGAGTTCTGCTTTCTTCACCACATCGGTATACCACTGGGCGAAGTCCACATCCATTGATGTGATTGCTTCTACTAACTTTTTGTCCTTTGCCATAACAATTCTCCTTTACCTTTTAAATTTACGTATTTTCCTGTCAATAGAGTCCGGCAAGCCGGACTCCTGCGCCGGAGCGCGGCTGCCTCAGCAGCCATATTTCCCTGGCGCGGAGTGTGCATCCTGCCCGGAGGGCTTTTGTTTCACAGAATGCACCTTCCTGTGAATGGAGTCCGGCAAGCCGGACTCCTGCGCCGGAGCGCGGCTGCCTCAGCAGCCATATTTCCCTGGCGCGGAGTGCGCATCCTGCCCGGAGGGCTTTTGTTTCACAGGATGCACCTTCCTGTGAAACAAAAAGAGCCGCCGATCCCCGGACAAGGGACCGAACAGCTCGGTGGTACCACCCAATTTAGCCACAATTGTGACTCACTTGTATCTCCGATAACGCCGGATATGCGCCGCAGTTTGCTGCGGGACTCCAAGGCAGGTTGGGCGACCATGGGCATGAAGGTCTTCCACCAGTGACCCTCTCTCTGGAATGCATCATCGCTTACTAATCCTCTTCCACGTCTGAAATGTATGTTGTCATGTTAGTTTGTATGGTTGATTTTACGCTATTTGGATTTCTTTGTCAAGGGGAGATCAGAACTTGCTGCTAATACTTGGTTATCGTTCACGGGCTGTGAACTGTAACTCAAACTCTATTTTCATAAGTTTACCATAGATACAAGCGTTTGACAGCTAGATAAAGGAAAAATCCCCGCCTGTCTCTTAAGAAAACAGGCAGGGATAACGCTGTATGCCTCCGCTAGTTGCTCACCTGGCTAATCTGTGCCACAATGCCTTCAATATCCGTCTTCATCTTAGCCACTCCATCATCAAATGGTACACTTTCCGATACAATCGCCTGTAAATCCGGAATAAATACAGTCCCCATGGTCCGGGCCGCCGCATGGTTCGGCTCGCCTCTGACCGCATCTAAGCTCTTCAGGATAATATCATATCCCTTCAAATCTGCATTTGGGTTCTCCACGCCCAGCTTGGGAGAGATGTACCCGCCAAAATTACACCATTTTGCATTGATCTCATCCTGCGTAAAGTATTCCAGGAACTTTGCCGCCGCTTCCACATTCTTACATGTCTGCGTCACGGCCAGGCTCCCTACAGTAGACATGGCGTACTGCCCCGCATCTCCCTTCAGCACAGGACCTGCGGCCCAGTTGAACGTAATATCGGGAGCAAGGCGGCGGTAAAATCCGGCTCCGGCCGATGATAAGACACTTGCAGTGCTGCCGCTCATAAACATTGAATTATTGTCGGAAACACTCAAAGAATCCGCTGGCGTATAACCATTCTGATACCAGTCGGTAAGACGCTTTAACACCTTTTTTCCGGCATCATTATCGATCACTACCGTGCCGTCCTCCTCGATGATATCACAGCCCTCTGAAAAGAACTGTGCGTACGCAAAGTTGCTGACCAGGGAACCGGAATAGTTGTAATAGATCCCGTAAATATCCTTTTCCTTACAGGCCTTCAGCATAGCGTCAAATTCATCCCATGTTTCAGGAAGATTTTCTTCCGTCATCCCTATTTTCTCCAGAAGATCTAAGTTGTAACAGGGGATTCCCATGTCCACCAGGCAGGGCAGTCCATATAGTTCCCCGTCGAATCGGACGCTGTTATCCAGAAGAGGCCCTGAAAATTCCTTTAATGTATCTTCTGATATGTACTGCGTAACCGGAGCCAGAATTCCATAAGCCTTAAAAAGCTTTAAAATATCGGGGTTTAAATACATAATATCCGGCCCCTGGTTTGCCGCAATTGCTGTCAGCATTTTGGTTTCGCGGTTGTCCCATGGAAGAATTTCTATATTGATTTTTATTCCAGGATTTTTTGATTCAAAATCTGAGATCATGGTCTGATAATTTTCCCGCTCTTCGGCCAGCTGGTCATCCGTGCCAAATGGAAATGTCCAAAAGGTCAAGGTACAGTCCTCCGAAGACACATCCGCTGCCGCCGTACCTGTTTCCTCTGCTGCTTTTGAGCTCGTCTCCCCCGTCTCCCTGCCGCTTCCCTGATCCGGCGCCGCTCCTGCGCACCCGGCAAGCCCTATTGCCGCCGTCAGCATAAGCGCTGCTATGGCTATCCTTTTTTTCATATTTCTTTCCTCTCTTTCTTTTATTCCCGCTTGCAGCGGGGTTTTTGACTTTGACTCAGGAATTTGTGAAACGCCTGATCACGTTCCTTTTATATAAAGCGCACTCATCCCTTTACGCCCCCCATAACCAATCCGTCAATAAAATACCGCTGCAGGCAGAGGTACAGCAGGAACACAGGAAGGAATGTGATTACGCCCGCTGTCATCTGGGTATTAAAGGTTGCGGACTGCTGGTTTAAGGTGGCAAGCCCCACAACCAGGTTATACATCTTCTCACTTGTTGTAAAAATCAACGGTCCCATAAAATTATTCCAACTGTTCATAAACGTAAAAATCGCCACTGTGCTGAGTGCCGGTGCACTTAAGGGAAGGATAATCGTAAAAAATATCTTCCATTCGCCTGCGCCGTCCATTCTTGCAGCTTCCATCAATTCATCCGGAATCGTGACGATATACTGGCGCATCATAAACATATATGCCACAATCCAGCAGCCCGGAAGCAAAAATACAATATAATGGTTCAGCCAGCCAAGCTTTGAAAACAGCAGATAGTTAGAAACAATCGTCGCCTGGTACGGAACCATAATTGCCATCATAAAGTACCAGAAGATCAGATTTTTACCCGGAAATTTCTTCTTGGCAAAGATATATCCCAGCAAAGCATCTAAAAAAACGCCTGTAATCGTTGGAATCACACTGATAACCAGCGAGTTGAAAAACCACCGCAGCATCTTGCTTCCCATCCCCATTACCTTTGCATAAAGCTTAAAGGTAATCTGCTTCGGCATCCAATTCGTCAGCGTAACCACATACTTTGTTTCCGCATCCAGCGAGCCGGACAGCATCACAAGAAACGGAAACAGGAACACACAGGTGAGGACTATGCAGACTCCATAGTACAGCACACTTCTCATGATTCTTTTCATTACCGCTTCCTCCTCACTTCATAATATCCTTGCTGGTCAGCCAGAACTGGAACAATGAGATCATCAATATCAGGAAAAACAACAGATACGCAATGGTACTTCCATACCCCATTTTCATAGAGAAAAAGCTGGTTCTCCAGATATGCATAACCAGAACATTGGCCGAATTCTCCGGGCCTCCAGTCTGATTAAACAGTGTGTACACGGAATCAAACACCTTTAGAGCACCGCTGGTCATAATAATCAGGACATAGGTAAACGTGGGCTTCAGAAGAGGAAGCGTAATATAAAAAAATCTCTGTCCCCCGGTACAGCCGTCCACCCTGGCCGCCTCGATCATATCTGTCTCAATCCCCTTAAGTCCTGCAAAAAAATACACCATGGCTGTTCCCAGGCTCTGGAACACCCCCAGCATTGCCACTGTAGTAAGCGCCATGCGGGAACCCAGAAAAAATTGGGGGGCGATTCCCAAAAAGCCCAAAAAGCTGTTGATAATACCGTTATCCTCCGCGGAAAAAAGCCACTTCCAAATACTGGCGATCACGATGGTTGACGTGATCACGGGCAGAAACCAACCCCCCTTGAAAAATCCGACTCCCCAGCAGCGCCGGTTAATTAAAAGCGCCAGTCCAAGTCCCATCACAACGGTTGGAATCACCACCAGCAGAGCATAAAACACTGTAATTTTAAGAGACTGCCACACCAAAGGGTCGCTCCCCAACTGCCTCCAATTGGCCAGGCCGATAAACTTTCCGGCCCCTATAAGGCTCCAGTCCGTAAAGGTCAGTACAAAGCTCATAACCATAGGCACTACCGTTGTCAATGTGTACTGAAGAAACACCGGTATCAGTACCACCGCTACAAATCCGAGGGACTTGTCAAACTTTTTCCTCCGTTTTTCCAATTACCATTCCTCCTCTTTCAATACAATTCGTTTTTTTTCTTCCGACGACTGGTAAGCAGCCAGAATCGTCCTCACCGCCTTTCTGCCCTCTCGCGCATCTACTAAAAGCTCCGTGTCTTCCCGGATTCCGCTGATAAAATCCTTCATTTGCGCCAAATGCCCCTCCGCGCTGATGCTTTCCGGATCTGAGCAGGATTTGATCTCCTCCAGCTTATTTTCATACTCCTCAAAGCCTTTGTTCCCCTTCACCGTCCACCGTACAATGCGGTCCTCCTCCAGGATAATAGTTCCATATTCGCCGTTTATTTCGATTTTTCTGGGAAATCCAGGGTAATCCGCGGTTGATGCCTCGATTACGCCCACAGCACCGTTCTGAAATTCCACCACTGCCGATAAGGTATCCTCAACCTCAATATCCCTGGCTCTCGTTTTGCTCTCTGCGTAGATGGATTTTATATTTCCCATCAGATACTGGATCAGATCCACGCCGTGAATCCCCTGATTCATCAGAGCGCCTCCGCCATCTAAGCTCACCGTTCCCCTCCACACGCCGGAATCGTAATACTCCTGAGGGCGGTAATACTTCATATACAGATCCGCCCTGGTGATTCTTCCCAGAATCCCATCCGCAGCCGCTTTCTTTACCAGCTTTACTGCCGGACTAAAGCGAAGCTGCGAGATTACCCCCACCTTCAGTCCCATCTTGTCGGAAAGCTTAATCATATCATCACAGTCTGACAGTTTCAAGGAAACAGGCTTTTCAACCAGCACATGCTTTCCTGCCTCCAGGGCCTGCATGGCTGTTCGGGCGTGAAGTCCGCTGGGCGTGCAGATGCAGACCGCGTCAATGAGGGGGTCCTTAAGCATCTCTTCATAGCTGCCGTAGGCCTTGCAGCCCCATTCGGCAGCCCTCCCTTCGGCAGATTTGCTGTCGACATCAAAGACTCCGGCCAGCCTGGCATCCTCAATCCGTTCAATCGCAAGAAAATGAAATTTTGAAATAACGCCGCAGCCCACAATGCCAAAATGAATGATCTCTTCCATCACCAGGTCATCCCTCCCCTTCCACTATTTTTTCATATTCCGGCGCGGGAAGCACACCCGCAAACCGTTCATAAAATCCTCTGTCCAACCGGTAAATCCCATTCTGAGGGTTGAGCCATGGGGCCGCCGGCAGTGGGTGCCCCTTTCGCAGTTTATCCCAGTCCCGGTAATTCTGGAATCCATTGCTCTCGATCACCCCTGTTTTAAGTCCCGGCAGTGTTGGCAGCCTGGCCGCCACATTCATATTCCATTCCAGCATAACAGGCGGTACCGTTAAATCCGCGCAGAAGCAAGGCGTCCCATGCTGAAACGCCTCTTCAAACATGGGAAGCGTTCCGCTCAGGGTTTTGGCAATGGGTTTCAGCGTAATGGCCCCATAACCAAGCTCCTCTATGTACTGTGTTACATCCTTTTTTTCATGGATACTCTCATCCGCGGCCACCCTGACAGGCAGGCTGTCCACCTTGAGCTTCACCCCGTCTGCAAACGGTTCCTCCAGTAAAATGATCCGATCTAAAGCCCCCATCCGGTCCGCCGCATCAAGGAAGCGCTGCATCCTCTCCAGACTGTCATATCGCCCATTGGCATCTAAATAGTAGACAGGACGGCCGCAGTCAGTATGGAGAGTCTCATAATCTGCGGCAATCCGGTGAATCTGCTCAAGGCGCCGAATATCGAGCTCCAGCATTCCCTGATAATCGTCACTTCTTCCGGCATTTGCGCCGATCTTGATCTTCAGCAGAAAATCTCCGCTGCCGAGAATTTTCCTGATCCCCTCGTCGGATACCTGGTAGCTGATAAGCGGAATCTGCCCTAATCTCTCCTGGCGGCCCCGCAGGGATGGAGCGCTCTCCCGGATTAATTCCTCAAAGGTTTCCTGTCCATGAAGCTTTGCCTGCAATTGCCAAAGCGCGAAATCGACCGGTACAAGTGCATTCCAGATAAACGTGCGGGAAAGCCCCGGCCGCCCCGTCACCGCTGCCGCGTAATCATACAGCTCCTCATACAGCTCCTCCGTCATCCTGGAGGGCGATGTAAATTCCTTCCCTTCCAGCTCATTCAGCGCCTTTTCCGTGAGAGATGCCATTAACAGATTACCGCCTGTCTCCGTGTGTCCGGCAAAGATATCCGGCTCTGACCACAGAATGCTCTGAACCCCCACTCCTGTTCCCGTCAGCCCGTTTTCCAGTTCCAGCCTGCATACGATCTGCCACAGTTCACTTAAGGAACCACCTTTAAAACCGAAGGCCTGCTTAAGCCGTTCACGCTGAAACCCAAGCTTTCTTCCAATAATCTTCATTCAGTCTTTCCTTTCCCTTAAGCAATGGTAGAAAGCATCTCCTTTGTAACCTCCGTCAAAAGGGCTTCTCCCTGGATATAGCGGACCATCTCCTCGTAAACATGGGCGCCGATTTTATATTTTCCGTTATTAAAAAGTCCGGCGACATGAGGGGTCATAATGCAGTTGGGCAGCTTCCTTAAGGGACTGTCCGCTTTTGGCGGCTCTGGATCGGTCACATCAAGGCAGGCATATTTCAGTTTTCCGTTTTCCATTGCCTTTGCCAGCGCCGCCTCATCGATCAGGGAACCTCTGGCTGTGTTGATCAGGATAGCCCTGTCTTTCATAAGCCCGATACTGTCCTCATTTATCATGTGGTATGTGGCATCAATGGAAGGAGCGTGAAGGGAAATGATGTCGCTTTCTTTTAAAAGATCGGAAAGCTCCGCCTTCTCCCCGCCCAGCTTTTCGATGGCTTCTCTGTCAAGTCCCGGATCATACACCATGATTCTGACGTCAAACGGTTTCAAGAGCTCCACATAATGAGCGCCGGCAAAGCCGCATCCCACCACTCCCACTGTCATCTCATACAATTCATTGACAGGAGAAAATTCCTTAGGCCACTCCCCGCTGTGAATCTGCTCATTGGCTGAAAAAACATTTTTAGCGGCGGCAATGGTGAGCCCCAAAGCCATTTCCGAAACCCCTCTGCTTAATACACGGGCGCTCGATACCACGCGGATGTTCCGGTCATAAAGCTCATCTGATACGATACTCTTCACACTTCCTGCAGCATGAGCCACCAGCTCCAATCCCGGCGCACAGTCCAAAAGCTCCTGATCCAGTCTGGGCGATCCCCAGGAGGTAACTGCGATCTGTGCATCCCGCATGACCTCGCATATTTTCCTCTCATCTGTACAGCCGCATTCAAGAGCAGCTACCTCTCCCAGCGCCTGGATTTTCTTCCAGACCTGGTCTGTAATCAGCTCTTTTCTTAATTTCTCTTCCACTAAAACCGCGATTTTCATGGTCCATTCCTCCAATTTACATTCTGTATCTTTACAGCAATACGTTGAATTTGTACCAGTTCAGATTACACGTTTTTCAGCTTTTTGTCTTTATCGCATATTTAATAGTTTTTAACAATTATTTTTTCTTAAACTAGAGTATTTACCGTTAAATATGACAATCAAATTCGATGTTTTGCATTTATTTTATATTTTTTAACACATCTTTACTATTTGTCCGGTCTGTATTGTCTTTTATTTTGTCTATGTTTATAATGAGAATTACCTCAGCGTGGTACGGAAACAATTTTTACAAGGAGTGATACGATTGAAAGACTGTTCTGTTTTATGGAGTGGAATTTACTTCCAAAACGGGGAAAGCAATCCCCATTGTCACGAATTTTTTCAGATGGTCGGCATCTTAAACGGTTCCGGCACGATTCAGATTGATGATAAGAAATATGACATTCAAAAGGAGCACTTTTATCTGTTTAAACCGCAGGAAATACATTCGATCCGGTGTTCGGATGAAGCGAAAAATCAGTTAAAGCTCATGGATATCAAATTTTCCATAACGGACGCGCTCCTGTTTGAGCAGCTCATCGACCTGGGAAACTGTTTTACTGTCAATGATTTTAATTTTATACGGATTTATTTTGACAAGATCATAAATGAAAGCAATGAACGTCAGCCATTTTACTATCCGCTCATCAACTGCCATTTATATGAAATATTAATCCGTATTATCCGGGATAAAACCGGTTACCGCCAGTCCGGCCCTGCAGTTTCTGAGATTAACGGGCAAAAGACCTGGAAGGGCGTGGATATCGAGGCCCTGCTCAATTATGTACACGGAAATTACTCTACCATCATTACCTTAGATGACTTGTCGGAAATGGCAAAGATCAACAAAACCACATTGATTGGTATTTTCAAGGATGTGTTCCACACAACGCCCATACGCTACATCAACAGCTTTCGGCTGGAACGGGCCAAGGAACTGCTGACCAATACGGATATCAGCATCAGCGAGATTGCGGAGCTGATCGGCTTCCAGAGCATTCACAACTTCAGCCGTCATTTTAAAGGCAAGGAAAACTGTACTCCCATTGAATACCGGATGTTTCACAAACAAAATAAATATTTTACTTATTAAGGAGGATTCACATGATTAAGATTGGCGCAGTAAACATTGATACTTCCCATCCGATGGGGTTTGGGGAAGTGCTCGAGAAGGGAAACCGGGCGCGCTACGTAGGAGTGTATAACGACTCATTTCGGCCGGAGACGGAGGTAATGGGATTTATGAAGCGTTTTGGAGCAGAGCACCTCTGCTCTTCTCTGGAAGAGCTGGCAGACTTGTGTGACATTGGTTTCATTCATAGCTGCGACTGGGATGACCATCTTCGTCTGGCCATGCCATTTATCGAGAAGAAAAAACCTGTGTTCATCGATAAACCGATTGTAGGAAGCTTAAGAGACTGTGAAAAAATACAGAAGCTGGCCGACAGCGGAGCGGTGATACTTGGTTCTTCCAGCGCCCGGTACGCTTATGAAATCCAGGATTTCTTAAAAATGCCTCTCGATGAACGCGGTGAAACAGTCAACGTTTTTGGCACATCAGGCGTAGATGAATTTAACTACGGCATCCACGTGGTGGAAATTATCGGCGGGCTATTAGGCTCCGGCGCAGTGGAGGTACGGTATATGGGAAAGAGCGAAGCGGACGGCAAACTCTGCGAGAGCTATTATATTCAGTTCGCAAACGGCAAAAGCGCCCTGTACAATACATTTACCGGAACCTGGCAGCCGTTTGCCATTACTGTTATGACCACGAAAACCACCTGGCAGATACGGATAGACTCAGGCCGGCTGTATGAGGCTCTGCTGGATGAAATCTGTAATTATATGGAAGGAAAGCCAAACCGTTTAGTGCCGGTAACCGATCTTGTGGAATCCACAAAGATCATGCTGGCCGGAGCCGCTTCCAGAGCCTCCGGAGGCGCTCCGGTCCGGCTTGACCGCTTAAAGGCAAACGGTCCGGGATATGACGGAAAAGCGTTTTGGACTGCGTATGGGAACAGTGCAGGCAGTATGTATGCTGCCCGATAGGAGGAATATGAAGCTGGCATTTATTACCGATGAAGCAACCCAGGATTTGCATGAGGCTATCCGGTTTGCAAAGGATTACCATTTAGACGGTGTGGAGCTGCGAAGCGTCTATGACACACCCATTGATCAGATTCCGGCGGACACGCTCACCGACTGGAAGCGGCAGCTGGACGAAAACGGCCTTCGCGTCTGCAGCCTGGCAAGCAGTTTTTACAAATGCGGTACATCTCCAGAGGAAATTTCGGAAAACATGGAGAAGCTGAACCGCCTGTGCAGTGCCTCTGATATACTGGACTGCCCGGTTATTCGCGGCTTTGCCTTCTTCTCGCCGGAAAGCGGACTGATACCGGCCGCTGAGCTTGTTCCATTTTTTGACGAACCAATCCGTCTCTTAAAAGCGAGAAAGAAAACGCTGCTCCTGGAGGCAGATCCCAGCGTGAACACTACCAGCCACAGGGCGCTGGCTTCTCTGCTGAAGGCCATTGATTCCCCCTGTGCAGGAGCCATATTTGATCCCGGCAATGATATTTATGACCCGTTTAGAGAGCAGCCATTTCCCGAAGGTTACATGGCCATCCGCCCCTGGATTCGCCACATTCATATTAAGGACGCCATTTATAAAAACGGGGAGCCGGAATGTGTCATGATCGGTACAGGGCTGGTTCCATATCCGGAGCTCCTGGCGCAGATCGCGGCGGACGGTTATCAGGGATGGCTGTCCCTGGAAACCCATTACCGGAAAGACATTGTATTAACCGAAGAGCAGATGCGTCTTCCCCAGGGGGCTTCCTTCTCAGTCGGAGGGTTAGCGGCTGCCGCAGAAAGTGCGGAAGCTCTTCACACGTTACTGAACGAGGTCCAAAAGGGCAGGGAGGCTTCCTTATGATTATCAAAAATGCAAATTTAGTGCAGGATTCTTCCATCACGCTTAAGGATATCCGGATTGCCGATGGAATAATCAGCTCCATTACCGACAGCGGCGGCAGCGTCGATATGACGGAAGAGGTTCTCGATGTCCATGGCCTCTACCTGTCCCATGGATTTTTGGATATTCATGTCCACGGAGGCGGAGGCGGCGACTTCATGGATGGAACGAAAGAAGCATGGCATCAGGCTGCATCCCTGCATTTAAAGCACGGAACCACAGGGCTTCTCCCCACCACACTGGCCGCAGGATACGACAAGCTGGTTCATGCCCTGGAGCTTTATAATCAGTTAAAATGCGGTTTTCCTGATTCCGCCCGGCTGCTTGGAATTCACATCGAAGGGCCATACTTATCACGTTCCCAGTGCGGGGCGCAGGACCCGGCTTATATTCGTGACCCGAATCCCGGGGAGTACAAAGAGCTTCTCTCGCTCTGTCCCGATATCCTGCGCTGGACCATCGCCCCGGAGCTTCCGGGCGCTTTTGACATGGGTGATTATCTGGCGGAGCGGGGAGTTCTCCCCTGCATTGGCCACAGCGATGCCGACTACAGTACCGTAAGGGAGGCCGTCTCCCACGGATACCGCCATATCACTCATCTCTATTCCGCCATGTCAACCATCGTGAGGAAGGGCGGATTCCGCCAGGCGGGAATTGTGGAAAGCGCCTATCTGCTGCCGGAGTTAAGCAGTGAGATCATCAGCGACGGCTGCCACCTGCCTCCAAGTCTTCTGACAATGGCCTATCGCTTGATCGGCCCGGACAGGCTGGCACTGGTCACCGATTCCATGCGGGCGGCCGGCGAAAGTTCTGGCACAAGCATCTTGGGCAGCTTAAAAAACGGCCAGACAGTTATCCTGGAGGACGGCGTGGCCAAAATGCCGGATCGCACGGCCTTTGCCGAAAGCATCTGTACTGCCGACCGGCTGGTTCGAAATATGGTGCGTATGGCCGGCGCGAGTCTTCCGGATGCAATCCGGATGGTGACGGAAACGCCCGCACGGATTATGAATTTAGATAAGACAACAGGCCGCGTGGAGGCCGGAAGAACCGCCGATCTTGTAATTTTCGATGACAGGATAAACATCAGGTATGTATTTATCGGCGGAAAACTCATAAATCAGGAGTAAAACAAGTATGAAAACAATAAAAAAAGATATGCTGCAGGCCGCAATTTATCCTGCCCGCTCTGAGATGGGGCTGGAAGCAGCCTCCGCCATTGCAGATTCCATACGAAGGGTTCTTGAAACAAAGCCCTTCTGCAACATTATTTTCGCGGCTGCGCCTTCCCAGAACGAAGTGCTGGCCGCACTGACAGCTCTGGCAGGCTCCGGGGAAACGGACTTTAGCCGGGTGAATGCCTTTCATATGGATGAATACATTGGCCTTTCCCCCCATGCGCCCCAGAGTTTTGCCAATTTCTTAAAATCAGCGCTTTGGAACAGGGCATCCTTCCACAGTGTCAGCTGTCTTGACGGCAATGCAGTCCCTGAGGAAGAATGCCTGCGCTACAGCCGGCTTCTCGAGGAAAATCCGGCGGACATTACCGTAATGGGAATCGGCGAGAACGGCCACATTGCGTTTAATGACCCCCATAACGCTGACTTTCATGATCCGCACAAGGTAAAGGTTGTCACGCTGGATGAAGTCTGCCGGATGCAGCAGGTCCATGACGGCTGCTTCCGCTCACTGTCCGAAGTGCCCTTACAGGCATTGACACTGACCATTCCGGCCTTAACCGCGGCAAAAGAGATATTCTGTATTGTTCCCGCGAAATCAAAAGCTTCTGCAGTCAGCCGTACTCTGAATAATCCGGTAGATGAAAGCTGTCCTGCCACCATTCTGCGGCATCACAGCCACGCCAGACTCTATCTGGACCAGGACAGCGCATCATTACTGTAAAACATTAGGAGGTCTTATTATTATGAACAACATGGTAACTTTTGCCGTCTGCGGATGCGGAATCCGCGGTCTGGAGGCATACGCAGCCTATCAGAAGCATCATCCGGAGGAAATGAAACTCGTTGCCGGGGCTGATATCCGCCCGGAGCGCTTAAAGCTTCTTCAAACGGAATACCAGGTTCCGGAATCCAAGTGCTTTTCCAGCTCCGATGAACTGCTGGATCAGCCAAAACTCGCGGATGTCATGATCATTGCCACCCAGGATAAGCAGCATGCGGCGGAGGCCTTGCGGGCCTTGGAAAAGGGCTACCATCTGCTTCTTGAAAAACCCGTTTCCCCCGACTTGCAGGAATGTATTGCCCTGCAGAAAAAAGCCCATGAAACAAACAGGGCTGTCATCGTCTGCCATGTACTGCGCTATACATCATTTTACAAAACCATCCACGATCTGATCTGCAATGGCGCCATTGGCAAGCTGGAATCCGTAGATGCGGTTGAGAACGTTGCTTACTGGCATTACTGCCACAGCTTTGTCCGCGGGAACTGGAGAAGAGAGTCTTCCGCCAGTCCCATGATCCTGGCCAAATCCTGTCACGACATGGACATCCTGCGGTGGCTCATCGGTGAAAAATGTCTACGAGTCTCCTCTTTCGGCTCCCTGGATCATTTTACAGAGCAAAATGCCCCGGAAGGCGCGGCACGGCGGTGTATGGACGGCTGCCGCCAGAAAGAGGATTGTCCCTTTGATGCGGAAAAGATTTATATTGAAAATAAACAGTCCGGTTTTCTGCACATCGGCCCACAATGGCCCTGCACTGTCCTGGACTCTTTTCCAACGAAAGAAAGCCTCTATGAAGCAATCATTACAGGTCCTTACGGCCGCTGTGTTTATCACTGTGACAACGATGTGGTTGACCATCAGGTAGTGGCGATGGAGTTTAAGAACAATATCACTGCCACCTTCACCATGTCCGCCTTCACAGAGGACTGCCACCGCACCATTAAAATTATGGGGACAAGAGGGGAAATAGAGGGAGATATGGAGGAATGCATACTGCGAATCAGACGTTTCGGAAAAACAGAGGAGATTATAAATCTGAAGGAAAGCCTTCCTTCCACAGGTACGGAGGAAAACTTTGCTGGACACGGCGGCGGCGATTTACGCATGATGAGCGCTGTCTGCCGCCTCATTTCTTCCGGTGAACATGAGGCACTCACCTCTATCGACGTATCGATCGAAAGCCACATTATGGCGCTGGCCGCGGAAGCCTCCCGGCGGACGAATGGGCGCGTCATTGAGCTGGAGACATTTTCTTAGTGAAACATGGCGACAAGCCGTATCGGTTCTTTCCTTCCTGTGGGTGCGATCATACAGCGGACTGTACCCACAGGAAGGAAAGTACCTCATCCTTTAAGAAGGCTGTTTTAAAGGGAATCAATTCGTTACAGTTTAACTTCCCCCTTATTTTATGGTAATATTTAAGGGATTTAAAGGAGGTTGAGGGAATGAGAGAATTCAACTATAAAAAAATCAGAGAACAGAAATAGGACTCTGACATCCTTGGTTATATAGCAGCCATCTATAAAGAAGCGGGTAAACAGGAGTAGTACCTGAAGCAGCGTCCGAATGAGTTGGAAAAGCTCGTAGAAATTGCAAAAATGCAAAGCACCGAGGCATCTAATGCTATCGAAGGTATCGTCACCACCAACACACGTATTAAACAGCTGGTAGAGGAAAAAACGACTCCAAGAAACCGTGATGAACAGGAAATTGCCGGATATCACGATGTTCTAAATGTTATTCATGAGATTTTCGATGCGATTCCAATTGCCAGAAATTATGTCCTGCAGATGCACAAAATACTATACAGCTACATGAACAACCCAATTGCCGGGCAAACAAAAAATGTTCAGAATTATATCAGTGCCGTTTACCCGGATGAGCATACAGAAATCCTATTTACTCCACTTGCCCCATTTGAAACGCTGGAAGCTCTTGATAGAATTTGTGAAGAGTACAATCTGGTTATTGGCAACACGGTAGTTGAACCCTTAATTGCAATACCAGTGATTATTCACGACTTTTTGTTTATCCATCCCTTCAATGATGGAAATGGCTAAATGAGTCGCTTGCTCACAACGCTGCTTTTATACCGAAATGGTTTCTATGTTGGGAAGTACATCTCACTGGAAGCTAAAATTGCCCAGTCAAAAGACCTTTATCATGATGCCCTTAGCCGGTCACAGAATGGGTGGCATGAAGGATGCGAGGATGGCATTCCATTCATAAAATACCTGCTTGGTATCATATTGGCGGCATACAAGAATTTTGAAGACAGATTTTCCATTGTTGAAACCAGGCTGCCTGCTGTTGATATGGTAAGAAAAGCAGCGCAAAACAAAATTGGAAGATTTAATACACAGCACATCCGGGGGGATGCCCGTCCCTAAGTATCAGTTCGATTGAGGGCTCTTTGCGAAAGCTGGTAAAAGCCGACGAATTAAAGCGTGAAGGCTCAGGAAAAGCAACCTGCTACATTCGGTTGAAGTAAAAGCCCTTAAGCAAATAGCCGTTCTTTAACTCCACGCGCTGGCGGCCCAGGTGCTGCTCCTTCCGCTTTGCAGAGGTGATGGACGTTTACGGCATAATTTTTCCAGTGCGCGAAGGCATAATTCTTTATATTCTTCACTGAGATATTTTTCACTGTACTCAATTATAATACGTGAAATTTCTTCATATGTTTTTTGCATTTCTTTAGGAATTTTCATAGCAGAACCTCCATATATTTAGATATTTCGTTTCTTTTAACTTCCTGATAAACGAAACTTTTTTAATAAATAAAAGGAATCAGTTTAAGCTTTGTTACAGTGCAATCCTGTTCAAATTTCTCTTTAAATCGCACTTTAAGAGCTTTCTCTTCGACATCTATTCTTATTCCATAGCATACAAAGCATAATAACAAAACGAAAATAACTCCCAGAATATGGCGGTAGGCCAAAGCACCCCCAAGCAGGCTGGTGATACTCCCTGTATATGCCGGATTTCTTACTGTGTGATACAGTCCTGTTGTGAGCAAATGCTGATTCTTTGTCGTCTGCACAGAAAGGATAAACGCTTTTTTTAATGTCAGTACAGCAATATACCGCAGCGCTACACCTGCCACAATAAGTACAAGGCCTATACAATAGACAAAATGCAGAAGCAGCCATTTCCGCATCCATACAGGAATACTCTGACTTCTGAAATAAGCAGCAACCATGATACTGAAGCACTAGGCAAACATAATCATATATTCCGATAAAACTAACAAGCCTACAAACCACATAAGTATCTGGTATTCGGTTAATGTTGCAAATTTCGCAGGGTCATCCATAAACATCATCCTTTTATATTTCGATTTTCCAGTCTGATTGACTGAAATTTGCGAATATTTTCCATCGTACCTAAACCTCATCAGGAATTTTTACAATATCCTCCATCGGTATTTTCCAGTGGCTTCTCGCTTATGATCCGCTCTGAATCCTGTCGGACCAGTTCCCGTAATTGTCTGGTGTACTCCGACATGTTGGATATTTCATTGCCATATGTAAGATTCAGTTCATATTCCAGTGGAAGCCATGTGTCCGCACCTGCCTCATTGTGCTGAATCAGGGTCTCGATTTTGTCCAGTGCCTTGGTGAGCTTCGCCTCCTTTGTCCGAAGCGCTTCCATCTCATCAAACAGGAGGTTAAGTTTACCCGCCAACCTTTCAGGGAGAACGGCCGTCATGGTTCGGAGTGCGGCGCTCTCCGTCTTTTCATCTGTGCTGTCTTTTATAAACGCCGGAATGTCACCGGTAATGGCCTCGCCCCAGTCGTGAATCAGGCACATACCCAACACCCGGTCCATATCCAGTTCCGGGAACTCGTCCCTCAGAAGGAACGCCATGACCGCCAGACGCCAACTGTGCTCCGCCACACTCTCCCTTCTGCCTGATGTGGTCCAGTTATGGCGGGTGTTGCATTTTAATTTTTCCAATATTTCTAAAAATTCAATCAGCTTCCTTGGCTCCATCACTGCCTCCATTTCTGCCACGATATAAGTGACGTGGTATACCTGTTGTGATTCTTTCTGGAACCAGTATACCACCAGTACCTCCTGGAGTAAATAGTCCGGGAGGCACTAGCCGCCGTACAGTTCCACAAGATCTTCAATAATCAGAAGACCGATCGGCCCCAGGATAAAGCCCAGAAGACCGAACAGCTGGAGTCCCACATACATGGAGATCAGCGTTTCAAGCGGTGTCAGGCCAACCTTGTCTGCCATGATTTTGGCCTCCATCACCTGACGGAGGAAGTAGCAGATAATATAGATGACAAAGAGGCCGATTCCGTAGAGCCAGTCTCCATTTACCAGGCGAAACAGAGCCCAGGGAATCAGTACCGTTCCCGTGCCGAAGATGGGAAGCGCGTCGAGAAGGCCGATTCCGATTCCCAGAAGCAGGCTGTACTGATTGCCCATAAGGAAAAGGCCTGCGGTGCAGATGCACATGGTCAGGAACATAATGCTTCCCTGTGTCTTCAGCCATGCGCTGCCTACCATGGTCAGCCTGCTGCCCAACAGGGCAAATTCGTGGCGGAAAATGGAATTGTCACGGCGCATCCGGATATCCTCCATCTCCTGAAGGGAGAGGATGGTGGCGATAAACAGAATAATGGTCATGACCGTAACCTCCACGAAACAGCGCACGACAGTCATGGAGTTTACCATTAAAAACGGCATGGCGGCATCCTTCATGGCCTTCCCGCCGCCGACCAGCATCTCGCGCAGCATTTTCACCAGAAAGCCCCTGGGGAGGCGGAAGAGATTCTCGGTAAAAAAGCAGCAGCCGGTCAGCCAGCGGTCGAGGCTGCTAATCATCTGCGGAAGGTTATCGAAGAACAAATTCGCCTCCATACACAGCTTTCTCCCGCCATAATACAGAAGCGTGCCGAACAGCGCCATCAGGATGATGATCTGGACGCCGCCGATAACCGCCAGGGGCAGATGGACTTCTTTCCTTTTTAATGTAAACCGGCATTTCTTTTCCAGCCATACGGCGGAAGGGCGAAGTGCCAGGGCAAATATATATGCAATCAAAAAGGGAATCACCAGGGGCAGCAGATACTTAAAGCTAGCATAAACTGCCCCCGTAACTCCCAGTATTAAAAAAGTTTTCTTCAGTTTCCTACTCGGTTTCTCCATGGACTCACCTGTTTCTGTTTTGTACTTCTTTTGTACAAAATCTAGTATGAGCCGCAGGGCAGTAAATTATTCGGACTTGCTCCTGCCAAAATTTATCCAATTTTGTGATTTTCGATGTAGTATTTTTTTTTATTCGCTGAACCGCCCTCTACGACACAGAAATCCAGCAGATCGCCGACCTCCGTGTACAGCACCAGCGATTCCAGTGTCCTGGCCACGGTAGAACGGTTGATGACCTGTTCCCGGTCTGAAAACGGTGCGTACTGCCGATTGATCATATCCGCGATCTGCGTGATCGTCAGCGGCTGCTCCTTTGATCCATGTTGTTTTAATATATTTACAATTACCAGCGGAAATAAAACCTGATGCATGATACTCATCCTCCTGTTGAGGCTTAAAGATCATGCGTTCCCTGCCGCGGGACTGGATATCCGCCGCACGTTCTTTAAGCGATCGTCTTCTGCAACGCAAAAAAGCCTGTAGTTATAGTTATCATAACTGACAGGCGCGCTGCTGTAATATCGCTCACGCAGTACGACGGTTTCCATTTCGTTTTCCATTCCTTTCTTCCTATTATAAAATACTCCAAACGGAAAAGGAGGGATTCGAACCCCCGGTGCCTGACGGCACAATACTTTAGCAAAGTATCATCTTAATCCTCTCGATCACTTTTCCAATTCTTGAATTTCCCGTTTTTCCGAAGCGCGGCGGCTCCCGTCCCGCTTCGTTTGACGAAAAATGGATGCGGCAGGACTCGAACCTGCGTTGTTTCCGATGTGAGAGATTTACAGTCTCCTGCCCTCGCCGCTGGACTTACGCATCCTCAAATGTTACGTTTCAGACTTTCTTTCTGTTGTCTATGGTCATACTTTACCATACCGAACTATGCAAATTTGCATTACTTTAAAGATTTTTAAAATTATTTTTCATAGTATGGCAGATATCCTGCTGCACACAAAAAAGGAACCGCCGGGCAGCGATTCCTCCGATATCATTACATTTTACATTCAAAATGTCTAAACGGATTTCACGATAAACCATATCCCGACTGCATGGATTCCCTCTTATATTGTACGCCAAAAGCTTCACTGCAGTAAGTCTCTGCACTGAAGGTATCGCTGCAATATTCATAAGTGAATGCATGAGCTGGTCTGTTCATCGCTGTTATCCTCATAAAAACGTTTTTCGCCGGAAGCGGCAGAAGCGTTTTTGATTTCGTTTATGTTCGTTTTACTTCATCAGTGTATCACAGAGGATGCGGTCTGTCAAATGATGTCTGCGGTCTGTCTGCTGTCTAAAGCCTCATCGGCTTGAAAACCATCTCCCCGTCCTCCCATTCCACACAAGCCAGATACGCGTGCCGGTTCGGGTCATACAGCGGATCTCCCGTGATCTCATCGTACTGCCGGGCGTGAAATACCATGATATCCCGGCCATTCTCATCGACAGTGAAGGAATTATGGCCGGGACCGTACAGTCCGGCCGTTTCATCGGTCACAAGGACCGGCAGCCGTTCCTTGGTCCAGCTGGCGGGGTCCAGAAGATCACTGTCTTCTTCGGCGCTCAGTAAGCCCATGCAGTATTCCGCGCCTGTGGCGCTGGCCGAATACGTCATGCAGATGCGTCCATTCCTCCGGATAACAGCCGGCCCTTCATTGACCCAGAAATCAACCCGCTCCCAGTCGTAATCCGGAGACGACAGGAGAACCTGTTTCGTCGCCAGACTATGCGGGGACTTCATCCTGGCAATATAGAGATTGGAAATCTTCTTTCCCACGCTCACCTTTTCCGCCCAGACACAGTACCAGGCGCCGTGCGAGGCAAAGACGGTCATATCCAGGGAAAAATCCTGAAAGGAAAAATCATCTGCGGCCTCCATCATCCCCAACTCCTGCCAGGGACCTTCCATGGGATCCTCCGCCCTGCACTCCAGCACATACGGCCGGATGGCCCAGACATCCTCGGCAGCGCCCGCGGCAAAGTAGAGGTACCAGGCGTCTCCGATCCGGTGAAGCTCCGGCGCCCAGATGTGGGCGCTCATCTCACCGCTTTTATGCTTTTTCCATACCGTTTTCTCGGGAGCCTCCCGAAGCCCCATAAGGGAATCCGACTTTCTCAATATTATTCTGTCGTACTCCGGAACGCTGGCCGTAAAGTAATACGTACCGTCGTCGTGGCGCGTCACATACGGGTCTGCCCGGTTACTGATAAACGGCACATTTTCCGGAGTCTTTTTATAGTTAAACTGATTCATACGTGTTATCCCCCTCCGACGCTTAACCTTTCACCGCTCCGGCCGTCATACCTTCAATGAAATACTTCTGGAAAGCAATAAACAGGATGAAGATCGGGATGATGGAGAACAGGGAACCCACGATCAGCAGGCTGTAATTGTCCCCATAAGGGTTGATCAGCGTATTTAAACCAAGGGTCAGTGTGTATTTATCCGAAGAACGGATTACCAGCAGCGGCCATAAGTAGTTGTTCCATGCGTTCATGCCGTTTAAGATCGCCATAGCGGAGAACGCCGGCTTCATGATCGGTACGATCAGCCTTAAAAAGATTCCGTATTCCGTGGCGCCGTCGATTCTTCCCGCCTCTAAGAGAGACTTTGGAAGGCTCAGTAAGTACTGACGGAAAAAGAAGATTGTGGATGCATGCGCCATGAACGGAAGGACAATGGCCGTATAGCTGTCCATCAGCTTCATCATGGACATCTGCTTATACAGCGGCAGCATGACAACCTCCAGCGGGATCGAAAGGATGAGAAGGACGATGACGAAAAATACCCTTTTCCCCTTAAACTCGTACGCCGCAAAGCCGTATCCGACAAAGGCGCTTACGGCCAGTGTCAAAAGCACGGTCAGAGCCGTTAAAAAGATACTGTTGAAGAACCAGGTCCAGTACTCGTGCTGTCCCGTGAAAAGAAGGACGAAATTGTCGAGGCTCATTCTGGAGAAGTTGATATCCAGGTTTAAGCCGTACTGTAATAAGTCGCCTCCGGGCTTGAAGCTGGCGATTAACATCAGCCAGATCGGAAGAATAATCACGATTGCCAGAACGATGAACAGGATGGTACTGCCCCACAGCTCCAGACTCGCCTTTTTTGATTTACCGGATAATTTCGTCTGCATACTATTTATCCTCCTCTTTAAAGGTACCTGTCAGCTTCAGCTGAATGACATTGACAACCATGACGATGATAAGAAGCACCATACCGACGGCACAGGCGTATCCCATGGCCCGCTTCTCCACGCCCTGCCGGTATAAGTATCCGACAATGGTAAGGCCAATGTTGTTCGGGGAGTTGTTGCCCTTGAACAGCATGGTACTCTCCAGGAACATGGACAGGCCCGCGTAGATGCTGATGGTCAGTACGTAGACTGTAGTCGGCTTTAACAGGGGGATGGAAATACTTTTAAACTGCTGCCATTTCGTCGCTCCGTCGATGGACGCCGCCTCGTATAATTCTGTCGGAATGTTCTGGAGGCCGGCCAGGAAATAGAGGATATTGACGCCGGTCCAGCGCCAGCAGGCCAGCAGAAGGAGGGCAAAATATGTGGTATTAGCGCCCTTTAACCATTTGATCGGGTCGAGGCCGAAAAATCCAATGACCTGATTGAAGAGGGAGGAGGCCGATTCTCCGAACATAAGCCGGAAAATCGTACCTGCTACCACTACCGACGTCAGAGCCGGCAGGAAATAAACGGATTTAAAGAACTCGGTCCCCTTTAACAGCTTATTGTTTAATAATGTAGCAAACAGCATCGGGAAAGGAATCAGCAGAACCAGTGTCCCGACCATATACTTAAAGCTGTTCCACACGGCTTTATAAAAGATTTTATCCGTCAGCAGCCGGGAGTAGTTGTTAAACCCCACCCACTCATCCTTCAGCACATCCTGAAAGCTTAACAGCACGCCGTTGCATATGGGGGCGATCCAGAACAGAAGGACCGTGATAACAAACGGGCAGATAAATACGTATGGGGCTATTTTCTGTGAATAAAACAGTTTTTTCATTCCGCTAACTCCTTTCCTCGATGCTTTCCATCATTACTTATCTGAATTCATTGTCCAACGTTTCCTGGGACTGGGTAAGTGCTTCCTTAATATCCATTCCATCCTCGTAAATGCTGTTGAGCGTTACGTTGCAGAATTCGTTGTTGATGGACGGCATCTTCTCATCTGTAAAGCAGGTCAAGAGACCAATACTGTCTTTTACTTCATTTAATACGTCAAATGGATAGGTGGTAAAATACTGTACAAACTGGTTATCCGGATTCTGTGTCAGCGCCGTGTCGGTCCATACTTCTGTGTTGACCGGGTCAAAGCCCAATACGTTCCAGATTTCCTTACTTGCTTCAGCAGACAGCTTGATGTATGCCATCACTTCTGCCGCCAGGTCTGCGTGCTCGCCGCTGGCTACAACAGCCGTACCGGTACCGCCGCCGCCGATGGTCTGAACCTTGCTGCCTTCAAATGCAGGAACGGCTGCGATTGCTACTTTGCCCTTTAAGTCGGTCATGTAGTTGGTGTATCTGGATGTCTGCCAGAAAGGCATAATCTGTGCTGCGTAGTCGCCGGAATTATAGAACGGATACGCTTCCTCGTTGTCAGGCTGTCCGCCCGGAACGGTTGCAAATGCGCCTGTATCCTGCATTCCCTTTATGTAGGTCAGTACTTCTACCATCTCGTCGCTGGTGATGTTGACATTGCCGTCAGCGTCTAAGTAATTTCCGCCCTTCTGAGCCAGCATCAGATTGATCATCCACTGTGCGCTGGTTTCGATACATGCGAAATACTTGCCGGTTGCTTCATAGTACTTGACGCCCGCTTCCTTGAAGTCATCCCATGTCTTAATGCTCTTGTAGTCAACGCCTGCCGCATTTAAGATATCTTCGTTATAGAAAGCTACCGTGGTTCCTACGTGGGTCGGGAAGCCGTAGATCTTTCCATCCTTGGAGTAAATGTCGAGCCTGGATTCTACAACGGTGTCTCTGTACGGCTCGATTGCAGATGTCAGATCCATCAGGCCGATTTTCCCTGTCATGAACGCCGGGAATTTGCCCAGCTCGATATCCACGATATCCGGCGCGCCTTCGCCTGACTCCAGAGCCAGAGACAGCTTGTTGTGCATATCATCGTAAGCCATGTTGCTTAAGACCAGCTTCACCTTCTTATCCGGATTCTCTGCGTTCCACTTCTCCGCCATGTCTACATAGAACTGCTGGTGCAGCTCGATGAAGGTCCATACATTTAAGGTGGTAACGTCGTCGCCTTCCACGGCCATCTCATTCTTGCCTGCGGAAGCAGCTGTCGTCGTCTCGGCGGCCTTGGTATCATCTGTTTTCGTATCTGCGCTCTTGGAGCCGCATCCTGCGAGGGCTGAAACTGCCATCGCTGCCGTCAGTAAAACTGCTAATACTCGTTTTCTCATAAAAGTTTCCTCCTTATTCTGAATCATTTATTCTGATCAGGCTTATTCGCCTGCATCACACATGGTATAGTTCCTTCATCCATACGGTCATCTCACCCGGCGTGCGGTTGCACCACCTGGCGTATGGAACTGCCTTCAGCAAAACATCTTCTAACTGCGGCCGTTCTGCGGCGTACAGCGTCTTCTCCTGCGGCGCTCCTGCGGCCAGCCGTTTGCCGTGAATGGAAACGCTCACCACGCCGCCTAAAAGATCCGGTTCCCAGGTCTCAGCCGGCGGCTGGGAAGTATCTGCAAAAACTCCGGCCAGATTCGCGCCGTTGTCCGTTTCTTCCAGACAGTACACGACAGGCCCTTTCTTAACGGCCACTTTTCCCGCGTCCGCCCGTACCATGGGATTGGCCCACACATAGGCGGCCGGCATATTCCAGGTAAGAGTGACCGGGTCATGGCCGCTGTCCTCATCCAGCACGGCGTACCCCGTCTCCTCATGCCACCGGACCGGTCTGCCGTCACGACCCGTTATTGCAAACCCTTCTGCATATGCGGGAATCCGGAGCGCCAGCTCCATCTCCTTCCCGCCAGCTCCAACTCGTGTAATCTCACACCGGCCTTTCCAGGGCATCTGACTCTCGATTTTAAGAGAACCAGGGATTCCATCGATTACGGCGCTTACATATAAGTTTACATAAACTCGTTTTCCTTCTCGAAATGCGATATAGTGGCCCAGGCTTGCTAACGTTCTCGCAATGTTAGGCGGACAGCAGGCAACGCCGAACCATTTCTGGCGCACCGGCTTGACATGTTCCATGGAAGTCCGGTTCATGCAGTTGTCCGGCCACACCTCCAGGGGATTAACGTAGAAGAAGCTCTTTCCGTCCATGGCGATTCCCGCCAGGATATTGTTGTAAAGCTCCAGCTCTACGATCTCCATATAGGAAGCGTCCTTTGTGATTCTCGCCATGCGGCTTCCGAAGAGAGCCAGGCCGATGGACGCGCACGTCTCGGAGTAATTCCGGTCGTTCGGCAGGTCGTAATCGGTTGTGAACCGCTCCAGAATGCCGGAGGAACCGATTCCTCCTGTCAGGTACATTCTCTTTCTGGTCATATTGTCCCAGAGAGTCTTACAGGCATCCATCAGGGCTTCGTCCCCGTATTCCAACGCCAGATCAGCCATGGCACAGTACATATAGACGGCTCTGACTGCGTGCCCCTCCGCCGTCTTCTGATCCCGCACCGGCATATGGGACTGAGAATAGGCCGGGTCATATCCGGAGAACTCAGGAAAGATTCCCCTGCCGCCTCTCCTCTTCTGCTCCTCCAGAAAATAATTCGATCCCACGCCCCGGATATCGATAAAATACTTCGCAAGCTCCAGATACTGCCGTCTGCCGGTCACGCGGTAAAGACGCACCAGTGCCAGTTCGATCTCCTGGTGGCCGGGATATCCGTGAATCTGATCCGCCTCCGGCCCGAAGGTATCGCAGAGCAGATCAGCCGTTTTACAGACAATCTTTAAAAATTTATCCTTCCCGGTGGCCTGATAGTAGGCAACAGCGGCTTCTATCATATGGCCCGCGGTGTAGAGTTCGTGCCCCTCCTGGAGATTTTTAAACCGTCCCTCCGGTTCCTTTATAATAAAGTATGTATCCAGATAACCGTCTTCCTGCTGGGCTCTCCCGATCAGTGCGATCGTCTCATCGGCCAGCCGCTCCAGCTCCTCATCGGGAAAAGCCTCCAGCGTATACGCCACGGCTTCCAGCCATTTCGCCACGTCCGTATCCTGGAACACAGCTCCCATGAAGTCTCCTTCTTCTTCCCTTGCAGCCACTTTAAAATTGTGCAGGCAGTGGCTCGGCTCCGCGTCCTTTACTAAATCGTTTAATATTTCCCACTGATACGGGATAATGCTTTCTCTCACGAGATCAATGGAAGGTTTCCAGAATTCATCGGTAATTTTCGTATTTCTCAGCGGTATTTCCTGAAACATCTTAGCGTTTCCTCCTTTCTCGTTATATTAAACGATTAACATAAATGTTAAAAAAAAATACCATTTTTAACGTATGGCATGTTTTTATTGGCTTTTTCTTATCATTTATGCATTAGATATGCTTTTTTTATACTTTCATTTCATCTTTTTGTTTTATATGTTAGATAATATCACAATAAAATTGCCTTGTAAAGTACTTTTGCGCAATTTTTCCATTTTATTAATCGTTTCATATAGGGCATTTTGACTACAAGTATAGGATTTTCCTATGGCAGCAAAAAAGGAAGTACAGTCTGCATGTCCGATATCTCTCGGTTAGCAGATCGTACTTCCTCTCGTTGTCACTCCGGAATCTTTTCTGATGAATTCTTTTCTGATGAATTCTTTCCTGGAGTATTCTTATCTGATGAATTCTTTCCTGGAGTATTCTTATCTGATGGATTCTATTCTGGTACATTCTTCTAAGACATATTCTTTCCGGATATATCCTTCACCGACTTCCGAATCCGCCTGGTACACTCCACTGCGCAGACGGAGTCCTCTTCGCTGATCTCCCTGCCTTCCAGCATCTCAATCATGATTTCGCTGGCCCGGTAGCCGATATCGTGAAGCGGCAGGTCAATGGTCGTCAGCGGCGGATTATAATAACTGGACAGCTCCCGGTTATCGTAGCCCACCACGGACAGATCCTCGCCCACCGCCATGCCTAACTCCGCCAGCCTGTCGTAGACGCCGCCCGCCATCAGGTCGTTCATGCAGAATACCGCCGTGATGTCCTTTGCAAGAAGCTTCGTAATGCCCTCATAGCCTGATTCCCTGTTCCAGTCTCCCTCGGTCACGAACCCCGGGGAATAGAGGATTCCGCTGTCAAACAGCGCCTCCTGGTATCCCACCAGCCGGGACTGCGCGTGGATACTGTCCGATTTTCCCATGATCACGCCGATTCTCGTATGGCCGTTCTCGATTAAGTATTTCGTGATCTCGTATGCGCCGTGGCAGTCGTCCACCACGACAGAGGGCACCTTCGGCGTCCTGGAGTAGCCGTAGGCCATCACCGCCGGTATGGGAAGGTTGTCCGGTATGCATAAGATCGGCCGCTCATGGGCCGCTACATAGATGATTCCTTCCACCTGCTTCTGCATCAGCTTTTTGATCTCGCGGCGTACCACCTCGTAGTAGTCATCCTTGCTGTAGTAGGTGTCATTATACTTTTTATAAAGCCTTAAATTGATCAGAAGAATCTGATAATCCACCTGTTCGCACTGTTCCGTAATTCCATCTATGATATCCGGAATGCTGAATATGGTCATATCCTCGGCGATCACGCCGATGCTTCTCGTTTTCTGCAGCTTCAGATTTTTGGCCACCACGTTTGGCGTGTAATTCATCTTCTCAATCATAGCCAACACGTTTTTCCTGGTCGCCGCGCTGGCCCCGGGCTTATCATTCAATATATTTGATACCGTTGCCACGGAAACATTGCATGCCTTTGCAATTTCCTTTATGGTTGCCATTCAATCACCCCCAAGTCTCTAAAACTATTAATACAGATTTTGGGGGAAATGTCAAGCTGAAACGTTTAATATATACAAAATCTCTGAATCTCCCGGTTCAGGACCGCGCCAATCCTCTGGTAGCCCGCCCGGTTGGGATGAACCCGGTCTTCCAGGTATATACCGGCATTATCGCGATGAATTCCGCACAGCCGCCGCATGTCGATGAGCGGGAAACCCAGCCGCTTACTGGAGCGCTCCAGCTCCTCGCAGTAATCAAGCATGGTGTGTCCGTTTTTGTTGGGCAGTTCGTAAGCCTCTCCCGCCTGCGTCATGCCATCCGGGCACTCAAACCGGTAGATCGGAGTCACCCAAACCAGTTCCGCAGTGGGAGCCGCGGCGCGCAGCCTGTTTACAGCTTCCTTTATCCCATGGGAAAACTCTTCCAGCCCGCTTCCCCAGTACCAGTCATTGCTGCCATGCCAGATAAGAAACAGATCTGCGTCTTCCGGAACCGGATTCTTATCGAGTACCTCCAGCATGCCGACGGGTGTCTTCCGCGTCAGTCCGCTGGAGCCGACGGCAAAATTATAAACCTTTTCCAGGGAGAGGCTGCTTTTCAGCATGACTTCATAGCCGCCCTCCCCGTGTGTTCCCGTAGAAATACTGTCGCCGTAAATCGCCATTGTCTTCATAAAAATATCTTACCTCATAAGTCATACAAGTCAGGATTTAAAATGTCAGTTTCATGTCCCCCTGCACCATAATCGAATGCTGTGCGCCCTGATAGATCAGATTCAGCTTGAAGCAGTCCTCCGTATGAATACTCACCTCAAGGGACCCGCCTGCGTCTGCGGCCTCAAAATCAGCCGTCTTTCCAGCAAACCAGTACTGCTTGCAGCCCAGAACGCCTCCCCGCACCAGATGCTCGGATATCTCCCAACGGACCGTCGTTTCCGTCTCATTCCTGTCGAGGGACAGGCCTGCGGCGTACTGGACCAGATAGAGAATCGGAGCGAGGCCGGACCAGCCCACGAAATCCTTGTTGTCTGCATCCCCGCTGGATATCTCATCCGGCGGATAGTTCTCCCAGATAGTTCCTGTCTGCTCATAGACTTTTGCGATCACGTCCAGATGGTTGATGGCGATGTCCTTGGCCAGCTTATGGAATCCGTGCTTCTCCAGTCCGCAGGTGACGAGGGCATTGGTCGGAGCCCACACGGAGCCTCTCCAGTATCCGCCTCTTGGATCGTATCCCTCTTCGTCCGCAGCCACAACCGGAATCCGGTGTACGCGGTTAAAGGTCTCCTTGTCCTCCAGCCATTCGATGAGACGTTTTCCCTGCTTCTCATCTGCCACGCCAGACACCAGCGGGAAGAAGCCCGCGATCGTCTTGATTCTGGTCTGGCGCTCGCCAAATGTCATATCGTAGTAAAATCCGTCCTGTTCGTTCCACATATAGTGATTGATTTTCTCGATCAGAACCATGCGGTCCTTCACGAGGCCTTCACGCCGCTTATCGTAATCCGGCACCTCGTATCCCCGTTTTACCAGGACATCCATGATGTCAATCAGATTGCCTGCAAACATGGCCATCTCACTGCTGGTATCTACCGCGAGCCCCAGATGCTTATTTCTCGGTGAGTTATCCATACTCGCCCAGTCCGTAACGTACAAGCCGTTCTGATGGCGCAGATGGTACTTCATCGCCTCATGATAGTGGTAGAGCGGCTCAAATACCATGTGAAGACGCGCCGCGTCTCTCGTATGGCAGTAGCTCTCCCATTCCGCGAAGGCGAGAAGGGGATGGTTTAGATTGTCCAGGGTCAGATACGGCTTCTTCTCGATGATGCGACCCATATTCGGCTTGTACATGTCCTCATACGGCAGCTTTCCCAGTTCTCTCAAGGTACGGAAGCCGTAGTGATTCTGGAAATAGGAGTACAGCGGGCTGTCAAAGGCGTTGACCCACAGGAGAAAATCTTTTCCCGTATCCCGCACCATCTCTCTGGGTATCTCCCCATCATCAAACTGTTTGCAGTAAAAGTTATCCAGGGAACAGATTCCCGGAACGTAAGGATGAAGAAGATTGCAGAACAGCGTCATAAATACCGTGTCCCAGAGGAATATATCATCGTTAAATGCAGCGTCCACAAAATTGCTGACAAACCCGCTGCCCTCTGTCGGACGGTGTACGTTGGTATATAAAACCTGAATCGCATAATTGTAGCAGTCCACCCATTCCGGATGGCTTGATACGATAGGAACAGGAAGCCTGTCCTTTACCTCTTCGTAGCTTAAAAGGGGCGCTCCGTCGTACTCTTTCTTATCAAAATACATTCCCCTGTCGAGGGAATCCAAAAAGCTGTAATCTCTGTCCATACCCTGCTTCTCCTCTTTTATATTGGTCAGCTGTTAATCTTCATCCACAGATATTCATATGGCTCCAGCGTGACCTCCTGATTCATCAATTTACCGGAAAGCAGACCGCTTCCCGCCATTCCTGTCTCTAATTCTACCACATCATCCGATACATTGATAAGTACCAGAATCTGATTTTCTTTCGTTCCCCTCAAGAGCGCGAACACTTTTCTATCCAGCTTCAGAACCTGCTGCGGACTGTTGGGCGAGAACGCGTCCTCCTGCTTCCGGATCTTTAACATCTGCCTGTATCCAGCCAGCACCCGGCTTCTTAAGGACTCCGGATCCGAGAGTTCCGCCTTCAGCTGGTCTGCGTCAAGCTTCTCCCTGTTAATCCGTCTCTTAATCCCTGATTCTTTGAAATCCTTATAACAGTTTCTGGAGCCCAGAAGGCTGTGGTAATAAATCGCAGGCATTCCCATGACGGAAAGCAGAATACACTGGGAGCCAAGGAATTTGCGGACCATTTTCCCCATATCCGTCTCGTTGCCGGCTATGGCGTCCAGGTAATTGATATTCAGTTCATACGGCACCATACTGCCGTCGGCCAGGGATCGGTAACCGACTTCTCCGCCGCGCTCCATGACCTCTGCCACCATGAGGCGCCGTTCCCCCTCGCTTAAGATGTCTTCCACCGGGCGAAGGCCGATTCCGTCGTGAGATGCCAGGAAATTAAAGTAGGAAGTCGCTTCCGTAGTCGGTTCCAGCCCCGCCGCCCAGTCTGATAAATGCGCCGCGCTCCCGCTCAAGTAGGAATACAGGGTCAGCGGAGGAAGCGGAAACTGGTAAACCAGCCCGGCCTCATCATAGCCGCTGCCAAAGTAGCTGATGTTCTCCTTATGAGGCACATTGGTCTCTGTTATAATTGTGCAGCCCCTTGCGCAGGACTCCAGGACACACCTCATCAGCTTGATCAGCTCGTGGGTCTGCGGAAGATGCATGCACGTCGTCCCCAGCTCCTTCCAGGCAAAGCCGATGGCGTCAAACCGGATAAAACGCGCGCCCTTCGCCGCATAGAGCAGAAGTACATCGAGAATTTCCATTAAGACTTCCGGATCCCTGTAGTTTAAATCCAGCTGGTCCTCGCTGAAGGTGGTCCACAGATACTTCGTCCCCATGGAAGTTTCAAACTTCGTGAGCAGCGGCTGCGTCCTGGGCCGGATCACGGTGCTGTAGTCCCCATCGGGATCCGCCTCGATGAAGAATCCCCGGTAGTGCGGATTTCCTGCCGCATACTCTTTAAAGTACCGGCTCGACTTAGAGACGTGATTGATCACTGCGTCAAACATCAGATCGTACTGTTTCCCCAGATTCCCGATATCTTCCCAGTCTCCCAGCTCCGGATTGATCTCCTTAAAATCCGTCACTGAGAATCCGTCGTCCGACGTATAGGGGAACATGGGAAGTAAATGGACCGCGGTCACCGTATCAGAAAGTTCCTCGCTCAGAAATGAGCGGAGTGTCGCGAGAGGCGCTTCCCCCTCTCTTCTGATTCCGTCACCGTACGTAATCAGCATGACATCTTCCTTACTCACCCATGGATATAGCGCCTCACCGGAGGTACTCCCCATCTTAAGTTTCCACGATTCCGTCAGTGCTCCTATCCGTTGTTCCAGTTCCTCCCAGCAGTCCGGGTATAAATTTTGTAAGTGTTCTTTTATGCTGTCCATATTCTATCTCCATGCGATGTATAGTGTTATAATTTTATTTCCCGGTACCGTACAGGTTACGGTGTCTGCCGTGTGCTTTACTTCCCCTTCCAGTTCCTCCAAAAGGCTGCACGCCCGGCATTCACCGATCTCCCGGCCGGTGCGGATCACCAGTTCCTCCTCGTGGCTGCTTCTGTTATAGAAGCGCACCACCGTTCCGTCCATTGTCCGGTGCTTCTTAAGGGCGCTGAGCAGGATGTTTTCGTTGTCAAAGCTTAAGAAGGATCCGCAGCCCCCTCTCTCTGCCGGAAGGCGTGGTACATCTATTCCATAAAGAGGATATAAGTATTTCTCTGCCTCCCTTGCCGGATTCTCTTCATCAAACAGAACCGCGTATTCCACAGTGGTCTCCCCCAGCTCCATGGCTCCCTTCGTCTCCACTACGGGGGTGGTGCTCTCCTGTCCATCCAGCCATGAGGCTGGAAGGCCGTGAAACAAGTAACTCGTACTCCGAAGCAGGGTGATGTAGAAGTCCACTGTCTCTCCGTTTTTCTTCGTGTGGTACTCATAAAGCCCTTTTCCTATCACGTGGAAGCTTCCGTCACATTCCGCCGCCGTCCCCTGCGGGGCGCTTTCCTTTTTTCCCCTGAGTCCTGCGTATCCCCGCATCGGGTTTAACAGGGACTGGGTCGATTTAAGCTCCGGTGCAAAGTCCTTTCTTTCCCCTGTCCGCACTGTCTCCTCAAAACCTGTGTTTGAGTATTCCACCGGATTTTTTAATGTCACCGGGAATCTGGCGAACAGGATGTGATCCGGACAGGGATTGTCGATCTGTACCGTAAATTCCACCCGGTCCGTTCCCTCAGTCAGACAGACGAGCGTTACGATCCGGCACACCCGATACTCGGCGGAGCGCTTTAAAAATCCGCGGTCCGCCCGGTCCGGTATGTTCAGTTCGGCCGTTATCTTAAGCTTCTGTGACAGGGGGCTGTTGTGAATTACGGATACGCCCGTCAGCCTTGCCAGAACATGTTCGTCCAGAAGCGGAGACACGTGCTGATACTCATCCCCCGCCTCGCCTCTGTCCACGAAGCTGTTCAGTCCCTGGTATATTTGTCCGTTCTTTTTGTCCTGCACATTGATACTGGCATCTTCATTGACGGTGACAGAAAAACGCTGGTTTTCAATCTTAGCCCCGGATGGCTGGCGCCGCACGTAGAATTCCTGACACCGCTTCTCCAGAAGACGGCTCTTCTGAATCCGGAAATACCGGATGGAAAGCGCCGGAATATCTTTTACCGGAAAGAGGAGCTTCACACACGTTCTCGGAACCTTCTCCTTGCTGTTATAAAAGTATTCCCTTGTGATCACCTCATCGGAAAGTTCCAGAATTTCATAGGGAATCTCCTCGCCGTTGTCCCCGTAAAGCACGAAATCCTTCCAGCCTCCGGCCTTCTCCAAGTGCACCGTCTGTTCCGTCATCCCCGTATAGGAAAATGGATGGGGATTGAAGACTGCCAGATACGACTCATCGCCAAAATCCTGTCCGTACTCTTCCCGTCCCGTCAACTCCTCCATCGCCATCTCGCTGATCCGTGAGGAAGACTGGAGCGCATGGGTTAAATAGGACTTGATATCGTCCATCACCTCGTCGGTAGAACAGCCGGAGATTCCGTCGTGTCCCAGAGATATGGAGATGTTTCTCCAGATTTTTCCGAAGAGCCCTTCCGGATAGTCAAATCCGTCTCCACAGGCAGAGGCCAGGACGGCCAGCGGCTCTGCATACCGTTCCACCTGCGACTGAACCGCAAACAGAAGGCGTTTGATCCGGCCCCGGCAGGAAGTGACCGCGGTCGGATCCGGCCCGTACCGGAAATCCCGCAGCTCCCCTCTGACCGTTTTAAGGCCGCAGAAATCGCCCGCCGCTTCCTTCGCCATTTCCGCGTAATCGGCAATGGAACCATTTCTGATATCCAGCTCCGGAAACATTTCCTTCACGTCTCTCACCATAGCCGTAAAATCCGGGTCCTGGTAGAGATGATCGGAACCATTGATCAGCAGAAAGGTATTTAAACGGCTGGATTCCTTTAACGTGCGGTAGGCATCGTAAAAGTGCTCAGCCACGGTCTTTCCCATTTTCCCCCAGCTCTTCAGACTCCAGTATCCCAGAATCATATATTCACAAAGGACGCGGGACCCATCCGGAGACTCCCACCAGAATTCCTTTTCTTTGTATTCCGTCCGGTCCACGCCCCGGAAGAAGAACGCCGTATCGATTCCCACGCCGTTAAATATCTGCGGAAGCTGGGAAATATGACCGAAATTATCCGGCACATATCCCGCGTTCAGCTTGCCTCCAACCGACCGGCAGACCTCATCTCCCAACAGGAAATTACGGATCAGCGCCTCTCCTCCGGATAAGAACTCATCCGGCAGATTATAGAGCGGCCCGAATACGAGACGCCCCTCCGCCGCCAGCTTCTCGATTCTCCCCCTGTTTTCCGGATATATCTCCAGGTAATCCTCCAAAACCACCGACTGTCCGTCAAAGGTATAGCACAGAAACTCCTCATCCTGTTCCAGAAGGGAGATCAGCCGGTTCATCAGCCCGCAGAGCCGGATCTGGAACTCCTGAAAGGTACGGTACCACTCACGGTCCCAATGGGTTGATGCCGCGATCAGAATCTTATCCATGTTGCATCCTCTTTCCACCGCTGCACGGTTTCTTACTTATCTGATTGTTGCTTTATTCCGATTACTACTTAATCCTGCAAGACGTATCGCGGTCAAAGAACATCACCTTGTCGTCCTTCACGTTTAATGCCACGTTAGTCTTCGGCGCCATCTCCATGTAGGTGGTGGTGTGAATCTTCACTTCATTTCCGCCAATCTTTGTGATCAGAATGGCATGGGAACCCTGGGGTTCCACGAAATCGATGACGGTGTCGCATAAGTAACCTTTTGTCCGATCCATGGAGAATGACAGATCGATGTATTCCGGCCTCACGCCTAAGTCCACCTCTTTGCCGGCGTACGGCAGAAGTGCATCCTTTAAGGAATCCGGCACCAGATAGTGAATATCATCGTTTACAGCCATCAGGCCGTCTGCCGTCTTTTCGATCTTTGTGACAAAGAAATTGGTCGGCGGCGTGCCGATGAACTCTGCGACAAATCTGGTCGCACTGTCCTGATATACCTCCATGGGCGTGCCGATCTGCTCGATCCTGCCCTTGTACATGACGACGATTCTGTCTGCAAGGCTCATGGCCTCAGACTGGTCATGGGTAACGAAAATGCTGGTGGAATTCTGCTGGATATGGATATTCTTCAGCTCGGTTCTCATCGACACACGGAGCTTTGCATCCAGGTTGGACAGTGGTTCGTCCATCAGGAAAATCTTCGGCTTCACAACAATCGCCCTGGATACGGCAACCCTCTGTCTCTGACCGCCCGACATCTGCGCCGGATAACGATTTAAGAGTCCTACGATGTCGGTGGCTTCCGCTGCCGCCGTCACGCGTTTTTTGATCTCATCCTTCGGCACCTTCTGGAGCTTTAAGGGATAGGCGATATTGTCAAATACCGTCATGTGGGGCCAGATGGCGTAGCTCTGGAATATCATGGATACGCCGCGGTCCTTCGGCTTCTTTCCGATTACGTCTTCCCCGTCGATTAATATCTCACCGCCGCTGATATCCTCCAGACCCGAGATCATGCGGATGGTGGTCGTCTTGCCGCAGCCGGACGGTCCCAGAAATACGATGAACTCTCCCTTCTCAATGGATAAATTCATATTATTAACAACCAGTGGACCATCTTTCGTATATTTTTTCTGCAAATTCTTGATTTCCAAATAACTCATAAGCTTCCTCCTATAGTTCTACTCCGCCCCACATCTGACCGATATATTTTCTGATAATGAATGTAAACACCAGTGCCGGAAGGATCAGCACGATACTTCCCGCCGCCGCGTACTGGATTCCGCTTGAGGTGGTTCCGATCGCCTTATAGACAACCAGGGACAGCGTCTGGTTTTTATTGGTCAGGATCAGGGCTGAAATGGTATCATTCCAGGCTGTTAAAAACGAATACATCGAGCTCGCCGCCAGTGCCGGAAAGGCCAACGGCAGAGTAATCTTCGCAAAAGTCTGCACACTGCCCGCCCCGAATATCATGGACGCCTCTTCCAGCTCCTTGTTGATTCCGATGAAGATACTGTTGGTGATCCATGCCGTCAGCGCGATATTGGGAACGGAATAGAGAAGCGCCAGACCGATTCTCGTATCAAAGAGGCCGAACTTAATCAAAAGCATTGCCATGGGAATACTGATTCCCACCACCGGAAACATGCGGACGATTAAAAGCGATACATTAATCTGTTCCTTAAACTTAAACTGGAACCTGGCCATGGCAAACCCGGCCAGACTGCCGATTCCCAGGGAAATCAGAATTGTGTAGAGTGAAACGATAATACTGTTTTTCAGCGCCCCGGCTGCGTTTGGCACGATACTGAAAAATGTCTTGAAATTATAGAATAAGTCTTTCTTATAGGTAAACTCCATGGGGCCATTAGTAAGAGTCTGCTTAAAATCCTGGACCAGCTCCTCGCCGGGCACGGTTACCGCATACTGTCTGGTAAAGTGTGCTTCCAGCTTGGATGCTCTCTTTGTCGTGATAATAGATTCATATCCCTCGCCGCTGTCGTAGAAAATCTCGAATTCCCCCTCCGAAGTCGGCGCTACCTTGACGGTGACCGTGCGTTTCGGGATGAGCCGTTTGGGGAATTCCGTCATTTCGACGGAGTTGGAAAATGCAACCGTTGTAAATGCGAGAAGCGGAACCGCCACAAGGAGGACCATGGTCGCCAGTATAAGGGCCATAACGGTTTTCTGTACGATATTCAGTTTGTCCATCATTTTGCTGCCTCCTTCGCTTTATCCAGGCGTTTCCCGCCTTTTTCGTGGGAACCGGCTCCCGCGCCCTTCGATACCTTCAAGTACACAACCGTCGCACACAGTACGATCAGAGTCGTTAAGAAGGAGAGCGTAAATGCCAGCTTCTGGCTCGTGTTGACACCGGGTACGGCTTCGACATAGAACGCGATTCGCTCCACCAGGAACGGAACCTTGCTGTATCCCAATACCATAACCGCGATCGACCACACCTGAATGGCCGCGATCAGTCTCATGATGATCGACGTGGTAATGGAAGGCTTTAAGATCGGGATCACGATGTCCTTAAAGGTCTGCCATTTGTTGGCTCCAAAAAGGTATGCCGCCTCTTTTAACTCCCTCTGTACCCCCTGAAGTCCTGCGATTAAGATAATCATGACGGAAGGGGTTACAGTCCAGGTGTCGATGAGGATAATCAGGAAGACTGCGGACAGTCCCTCCGCCCCCATGAACACGATGGGCTTGTCGATTAAGTGTAATCCGATCAGAACGGTGTTGATCCAGCCATCTCTGACCAGTCCCGTCTTCCAGAGTATCGCTACTGCGGTCGGGGTAATGGCCATGGGGATCATGGAAATGAACATCAAAAGCTTGGAGCTTTTGAACTTTCTCGAAAGGAGTACGGCTAAGAGAAGCGCCAGAAAATATTGAAGCACAACCGAGACTGCTGCAAATGTTGCGGTGTTAAAAATTGCCGGGCCAATTAAGTCGGACTGGGCCATCAGCTTAAAGTTGCCAAGAAGTGTGAAATTGCCGTCAAAATCAGTAAAAACCTCTTTTACCCCCGACAGCACCGGCAGCAGCCAGAATACTGCATAAAAGAGGAATGCCGGGAGCAGAAGCAGATAGGGAATGCTTTTTTTACTGAATATTGCTTTCTTTGTCGTCTGTTTTGAATCGTTCTCGTTCAAATATATCCCCCATTCCTTTAGGCAGGATAATCCTGTCTGTATAATAGAAAGGCCTGGAAACGCCCGGTGAAGATCGTATTACCACACCGCAGCTTTTCAGCACTGTGCTGCATAAGTTCCGGCAAATAGAGCGGCCGCTATCTACGCCTGGAGCACGCCTGCAAAGCTAGACGCAGGATCCGCTGCGCCGTCGCTTCGCAGGCGCACACCTGACGCAGATATCAACCGCTCTATTCACCAAAACTTATACAATACAGCACTGGGCCTTTGCATAATTAATTAGTTCTTCAATGCTTCCAGCTTACTCTGCTCTTCTGCAAGGTAATCATCTCCAGGAACCGCTTTATTCTTTAATACATCGTTAAAAATATCACCGTAAAGCAGTTTTACCGCGTTCCAGTCAGAATACTCTGCTGCCGGTACACCGGTTACAATCGTGGTCTTTAACATTTCAATACCGGCTCTCATCACTACGTCGCTGGATTCCAGAATGTCGCCAACCTCTTCGATCGGGCTTAAGGATCCGCCGTAGTTGGAACAGAATTCATAGTTTACTTCCGGATCTGCGATGTAATTGATAAATTTCTCTGCCAGTTCCTGATTCGGAGCTCCCTGAGCGATGCCGTAGCACCATGCGCCTGATGTGGAACCTGCGCCCTTGCTTCCCTTAGGAGCCGCGCCTATTACATAGTTGTTGGGAGCTGCGTTGTAGCTTGTACCAACAGGTGCCATATGTGCAAATGTCAGCCATACGTCGCCGCTGTTTAACGGATCTGTCGGTGCGGTGTACTGATCCTGCTCCGCGTAGAATCCATTGCCTGCCGCGATCTTAGCGATAATCCCCAGCGCCTCCTTGAATCCGTCAGAAGTAAATTCCGGGAAACCTCCGCCATAAGCCAGGCTCATGCCGCCCATCGGGTATAACAGCTGGGAGCTTGTTAAGTTGGCAGGCATCATGGTCTTTCCTTCGCCTTCACCGGCTGCTATCGCAACCGCCCAGTCTGCGTACTGTTCCCATGTGATACCGGAAACAACATCTTCTTCTGTCAGTCCGTCCGGAAGGTAATCCAGGGCCTTCTTATTGGCACACGTTACGTATACATCAAAGGTAAACGGAGCGAAGTAACGGACACCGTCTTTATTTGTTGTGTTGTCAAACATCTGAGTATAGGTCGATCCTGTGCTGTTTACCAGCTCTGTAATATCCTGCATCCATCCGCCGTTTACGTATGGCGCCATGTTTGCTGTGTCAGCGTAGATAATATCGGTTATGTAATTCTTGCCTTCCTGCTCCGACTGGATCTTCTTCACCGCGTCCGCCTGAGCTACAAAATCCACTTCTACGGTACAGTTATTCTCCTCTTCGAAGTTCTTGAAGAAGGTATCCATTAAATACTGCTTCTCATGAATTTCCGGAGTGCCGCTGTAGGTAACCTTTAAGACATTCGAGCCGCCGGCTTCCTTCTTGGCTGCTTCCGTCTCCGGCGCCTCCGTGCTCTCTGCTCCGGCTGCCGCGGTCGTTGTCTCGGGAGCCTTTGTCTCAGCCGGCTTCGATGAGCATCCCGCCATGCTCGCCGTCGTTATCACTGCAAGACCAAGTGCCGCTAATTTCTTCGTTAAGTTTTTTTTCATTGTTCCCTCTCCTTTACCATTTGTTGATGATAACATTATAACATTCCAACCTTCCCACTACAATGTGGCAGCGCCCAAACCCGGTCCACGCTTTTGTGCATTTGCACAATTGCCGTTTCTACTTTTCCCCGCCCATTTTAATCACGGCAATATAGAGCATCATCAGATCCTTCGCCCTTCTCGGGTTCCGGTTCAGCAGCTCTTCAATCTTTGCCAGACGATAGTTTAACGTGTTGCGGTGTATATGAAGCTTATCACAGATCTGGGCATAGTTATCGTTGTCTTCCACGTAAGCGGTTATCGTCTCCTTCAGGACGCCGTCCACATCCCGCTCCTCCAGAAGCTTCAGGATCTCTTCCAGCTCCCTGGTCACTTCTATATTATTAAGAAGACATTCCAGTGAAACCTCATGGTAGCATAGAATCCGTTTGCGGATATTCAGCACCCTGGCTATGTGAAACGTCTGCATGACGGAGTTTGTGGTTCTGCTGGCAATGACATCGGATTCACCGATATAACAATTCTCCAGGTCTTTGCTGATATCCAGTATTTTCTCCAGACGCGATTCCAGCCTTTTATCCGACCGGAACAGAATCAGGACCTCCTCCATACCCTGACGCACGATGTACTCTCCCGCCGCCAGATGGCTTTTTATGGTTTCAATGATGCTGTAGCGGATTCTGCTGCTGGTTATGACGACAGCGGTTCTCGGAATCTTCATATCGATGCCTAAATACGCCGCCTGGTCGTAAAATGTGTCATCGTACTGTTCCTTGCTTAAGCCGATCCATTCGTACAGAAAATCCTTCAGACGGCTTTCCTTAATGGAGGACATATCGCTCAACAGACGGTTTTCAATGGTCAGAACCGCGATGGATAAACAAATCTGCCCGATGGGCATCACTTCTTCCACGTCCCCGCCAATCGCAATCACGCCTAATATGCTGTTGTTATAGATAATCGGAAGGCTGACTCCCTTCTGTTCCGTGGGAGTGCTCTCGTATATCACATAGGCTTCCTTCCGCTTCAGCGCGGTCAGCGCTCCCTTGTGAAGCGTTCCCAGCGTGCTTTTGTCACCGCTTGCAAGGATCTCTCCGGCCGTGTCCGTAATGTTGATATTGCAGGGGATGATTTTCATAATCCCGTCTGCAATCTTTTGCGCATTCTCTGTGTTCAGATAATTTTCGTACATGTGATCTCCATCCCCTCTCTGGTTACCACGGCCGTTTTCTTCTTCCCATGATCCATAAAGGAAAAACGCATGGACTGCCAGTGGTCCGGCAGATGCGGAGTAAACCGATACGTTCCGCCATCCGTTTTCATCCCTGCAAATCCCCTCAGGATGCAGTTAAGGATCCCGCCCAGCGATGCGGCGTGAATTCCTTCCGCAGAATCCTTATATCCCTCGCAGAGATCAATCTCCATCGCCTGACGGAAAAATTTCATCGCCATGTCCATTTCCCCAATCACGGCCTCTGCCTCAGCGTGTGCACAGAGGCTCAAGGAGGAATCGTGAGTGTTCAGTGCCTCGTAAAACTCCACGTTTTTCTTAACGGTTTCTGCGTCAAACCGGCCTGGCAGAAGCTCCAGCAGCATGACCACATCCGCCTGTTTCAGTACCTGCATGTCGACTACCTGGCTGCGGCTGTAGTCCTTCAAGATCAGCTGGCGCACATCCGCATTCCTGTATTTCTCAATGTCCGGCAGCTTCTTTTTACTGAGGAAGGTATCATCCTGCGGAATGATCTTCACACCATTCGGCTCCGGCAGATAGAGGCAGCGGAGAAAATGGTCAAACCGCTCGCTCCATCCCTCTTCCCGGTAAGAATCCGCCAGAGGGTTTTTCCAGGAGGCCAGGACATCTCCCGCCGCTTTTACATTTTCGTAAGCCATGTAATTGGTATATGCGTTATTGTCCACATGCTCCGTGTACTCATCCGGTCCAATCACATCACGAATCTCGAGACGGCCCTTTTCCTCGTTCCAGACGGCTCTGCTGTGCCAGAACACAGCGGTCTCCAGAATCATCCGGCATCCGTACTGCTCCATGAATTCCCGGTCGCCGGTCGCCTGATAGTAAGAGATCAGCCCATGAATAATATCCGCGGTAACGTGGTGCTCCTTGATTCCCGACCATACCTTCGCGGCCTTTCCCGAATGGATATCGATTGCCGCGTAAAGAGGCGTTTCCTCCTCACCGGAGGACGCTGCCTCCCATGGATACATGGCTCCGGAGTATCCGTACTCTTCTGCCTTCTTCCGCGCTCCTGCAAGGCCATGGTACCGGTAAAGCAGCAGATTCCTCGCTGTCTCCGGAAACATATAAATAAAAAATGGCATGATGAATATCTCCGTATCCCAGAAGACATGGCCCTTATAGCCTTCCCCGGTCAGTCCCTTTGCAGCCGCACTGCAGGAACAGCCGTCCCAGGGAACCATACCCGCCAGATGATACTCTGCGAATTCCACGGCGGCCCGCTCTTCCTTCGAAGCCCCGGTGATCTCAATTGCCGCCATATCCCAGAATCGGTCAAATGCCTCTCTGTGGCGGCGGTTCAGCCCGCCCCAGCCAGCCTCCTGCGCTTCTTCCAGGACGTCCGTCATCTCCGTCACGGTCTGACCAGCCGTCTTTCCGGCAGCTTCTTCGCCGTTTTCCACATAAAACAGCGTATACTTACAGATTGTCCACACCTCTCCCGGCCGAAGCTCCTTTTTGAAGTCCTGACAGATTCCTCTCCGTTCCAGATGAAAGGCCGCCGTCTCACGGCTTTCGCCTGTGCTGCATACCGTCATAACAGATAGTATCTGCCCATCGTCGCATCCGCATTCCAGGAACATCCGTTTTTTTTCAAATACTCTGGCCTCCAAATGGTCGAAATGGGACACTCCGCTGTTTGTAATCTGCCCGTTGATTCCGGTGGAAAGCTCCAGAATACCGCCTTTTTCACAGGAGACCGACAGCTGATGGCAAAACAGCTGTCGATCGTCCACAGATGCGAATCTCCTGGAGGTAAGCGTGACACCACCGGACGCCTTCATTTCGCATTCGATCCGGCTCTCCAGCTCTCCGTATCTTGTATACAGAGAGCGGTCGTAATCCGTCAGACAGCTGGAATCCAGCCGCAGGTTCTCCCCATTAATACGGATTCTGAATTCGGTAACATCGGGGCAGTTTACCAGCTCCGTCACCTCATGAACACCGGCCTTATGGTACAGACCGCCGATAAAGGTTCCCCTCGACTCATCGAGCTGCTTCGTCTCGAAAGACGCCCGGATACCCAGAAAGCCGTTGCACTGTGCGAAAACGGCTTCTGTCTTTCTGTTATAATCCGGATTCCGTTCCGGCTCATAAAAACGGAATCCCTTTTCCTTCTCCTCTATTTTGTAATAGATCATAGATATCCATTCCCATATATGACCGGTCTTCCCGTTCCTGCGGATCGGTATAAACCGGTAATCAGCTTCTGCACATAGACGGCCTGATCCGGCGTAACAAGAATATCCGCCCGGCCCATGCAGCTCTCCACAAAGTTTCTGATGCAGTCGTAATGCCAGTCCTTCGTCTCATCAAAGGGATAGACCGCGTTCACAGACTGCCCGTCCTCATCGCCGTAGATTTCTAAGGGAAACACACTGATTCCCCGTTTGCTGCCGTACAGGCGGACATTTCTCTCTTCCTTATCGGCGATATTGACCGCAAATGAGGTTCTTATATGTAAGGAACCGCCATTGGAAAATCGAATGAATCCGAACAGGCCGTCCTCCACGCCGAATCTGGCGCCATCCCAGCTTCCCATGAAGCCCGTTCCGCCCTGTTTTCCGATCAGGTCCGAGGAGGAGGCGCAGACATAGGATACTTCCGGGTAGTCCAGCAGACAGGCGGCCAGATCCAGCATGTGAGCGCCGATATCGATCAGCGGACCGCCTCCCTGCAACTCCGGGTTTGTGAAATTGCCCCATCCCGGAATCCCTCTTCGGCGGAGCCAGGTCACATCACCAGCGTACAGAGTTCCCATCTCACCGGCTTCGATCTTTCGCTTCAGAAAGGCGATCTTTTCCGCATGGCGGAAATGAAACCCAAACGTTAAGATCTTTCCGCACCGCCTTGCGGTATCCCGCATTTTCTCCGCTTCTTCCTCCGTGATCGCCGGCGGCTTCTCACACAGGACGTGACAGCCGTGTTCCAGACAGAGACACGTCATATCACAGTGAAACTTGTTCGGCACACAGACGCTGACCGCGTCCGGACGGACCTCCTCAAGCATAGTCCCGGCGTCCGTGTACCAGGATTGAATCTGAAACTCATCGGCCGCCATTTTCGCCGCGTCCGGATTCACATCGCAGACCGCGCTTACCTCCACGTCCGGGAGGCTCTTATAATGATTGATATGGGAGGTCCGGGCTACTTGCCCGGACCCGATAACTGCTACCTTAAGTTTGCTCATGGCCTTCTCCCTGTATGACAATTGCTGATTATGTATGAGATAATTTACATAAACTGCTTCATATAAGCAATGGAATCCACATAGACAGACAGCGGATCTTCGCCGCGGATTCTTCCCTCATTCACAACCGCTCCGTCGTATCCAATCCTCTTTAACGTCTCCATATGGCGTCTGAAATCAATGCTTCCCGTACCCGGCTGGTATCTGTGATTCTCCGCGATGTGGATATGGCCAATATAATCCTTATATTTTTCCAGCGTCTCGGAGATATCATCCTCCTCAATGGACATATGATAGAAATCGCCCGTAATCTTCACCATCTCAAATTTTCCTTCGTCGATGATGGAAACTGCGTCTTCCGTCGTATTTAACATATGGTCCTGATACCGGTTTAACGGCTCTAAGTAGATGTAGATTCCGCACTCCTTCGCCGTCTCCTCAAGCTGGCTCAAAGAATCCAGAATTGCCTTTCTGTCTCCTTCCCGGCTTCTCGGAGATACCATCGGAGGAAGGCGGTATGTAAACATGCCCCAGGCCGCAGGAACCACCACGCCGGTTCCTCCCACTTCCTTTAAATTCCGGATGATCACCTTCAAATCAGCAATGCCGTTCAGTCTCTTCTCCTCGATAAAATCGCCGATCCAACCGCGGTATCCGCCGCAGGCGCTGGAGACCGGAAGGCCGGAAGCACAGACAGCCCGTTTGATCTCGTCCGGCTTTTCCATCAGCACCTTTCCATCGATTTCGAAACATTCAAAGCCGATTGATTTTACAAATTTAAATTTTTCTGTTAAGTCCTGCGGAAAAAAATCCCTGTCCTGTGTACCAAGCAGCATCATTCTTCACCTCCAAATGTAACGCCCATCTTTATACTCTTTTCCTGTTCCTTATCCATGTAAGTGCAGATTCCCTCTGCCGAATCCTCAAATTTCACGACCGGATCAATAATCTCAGAACAGTCTAAATATCCGCTCATCAGCATATCCCAGACCACATCCTCGATTCTCTTTCTGTTCCACCTCGGATAATCCGGATTCGGTTCGCTGCACGCTCTCGAGAAAACGATCTTGCCGTAATTGTAATGAGCTTCCTGTCCCAGCCAAAGCCCCGCCGGAAATGGCTTTGCAAATGCCAGATAGGCGATAGTTCCGCCGTATGCCAGCCCCTTTAACGCGGACTGAAGAGCCTGCACGCTGCCGCTTGTCTCCAGAATTGCATCCGCGCCCATCTTTCCGGTAATGCGTTTGATTTCTAATCCCACGTCACAGGCAGTCGGGTCGAAGCAGTAATCGGCGCCGTACTTTCCTGCAATCTCTCTTCTCTTTTCAATGGGGTCCACCGCAATCACGATGGAGGCGCCTGACTTCTTTGCCATCTGTACCGCCAGCTGTCCGATGGCTCCCAGTCCGATCACGACCACATTGTCACCGGAGCGGACATTGGCGTCACGGATTCCGCCCAATGCGAACTGTGCCGGATCGTAGCAGACGGCATTTTTCGCGGAAGCTTCCCTGCTCATCTTTCTCAGCTTATAGTTGTCCACGGCATTGACAATCTCTGTCTCCCTGATCGGTCCGTAGGAACACACTCTGTCGCCTACCGCATATTCCGTAACATCAGCGCCTGCCTCAATGATGGTTCCGACAAACATATTGCCGATGGGAAGATCGCCGAACTCAATTCCGCGCGGCTCATCTGCGTCTCTCTCCACAAATACCTTCCAGTCATTATCGAATTTTCCATCGATAAATGGTGTTGTGCCTCTGAAATCGGCTAACTCCGTTCCATGCTTCGGTGCGGCAAACTCTACCTTCACTCTTACTTCGTTGCTCTGAATCGGTCTGTCCTCATAATCCTTTAATTCGGCTGCTCTCGGCGCCGTAGCTACAAGCTTCTTCATGATGCTTCCTCCAACTCTTCTATATATATACTTTTTTGATTTTCTTGTTACTATTCATGGCTCCGTCTGCCCTGCGCTGTCCGGTCTGACCCTGCCGGTAATTCTGGTCGATTCCCGTTCCTTAATGGTGGAGGGCAGAAAAATCTGTTCGCGGATCAGTGCCTCATGACACTGCTTCTTTTGAAGAAGGGACTGGAGCAGGGTGATGCAGTTCTCCGCCAAACCTTCAAAGTCCTGACCCAGAGACGACAGGGACGGATATGCTTCCTCGTTGACGGCCAGATCGTCTGCCGACAACACTCCCAAATCCTGGGGGATTCTGTATCCGCACTCGGCTGCGGCCCTGTAGATTCCCAGGAACCGGTTGTCTCCATTTGTGAAAATGCTGTCTGCTGCCCCTTCCTGCAGCAGCTCCCTGGTTCTTTCATACGCGGTCTTTGCGTCTTTTACGCCGTAGACGACGCGGCCTTCCGGGACTGCCTTTAAAAAGCCGCCGACACGCAGCTTCGTAGAATAGAAATTCGCGTCATTGGTCAGGTAACAAATCTTTTTAAAGCCTTTCTCTTTTAAATATCCGCCTCCCTTTAACCCCACATCGAAGTTGTCAAGGCTGACCGCCGGTATATCCTGTTCCTCCGGCTGTCCGAGGACTACGTACGGAGTTCCGGTCCGTTTCAAATACTCGATTCTCTGATCTTTTGCCATATGTTCCAGCAGTATGGCGCCATCAGCGATACCACTGGAAAGCAGGTAAAATCCATCCGTCTCATCTTCCAGAAAACCGTGGCTGTCGGATGGAGACACAATGATCTTTAAACCGATACCGCTGGCATAGCGGAACAGATACTTAAGCATCTCGCTTCTCCATAAGTTCATATAATCGCCGTTGTGCTTGTCCAGAAAAACAATGATAATATTGGTTCTGTTCTGTTTTAAACCTTTGGCCAGAAGGTTTACCTGGAAGCCGCACTGCTCCATTGATTTCCGCACCGCATCTCTTGTCTTCGGACTCACCTGCTCGGGATGATTTAATACCCTGGATACCGTCTTCAAAGACACGCCGCAGTGCTCGGCTATCTGCATCATATTTGCTTTTTGAATCTCAACCACCCTCTCTCCGTTTTATTTTGTCCTATGTTCTGTTTCATTTTGTCCTACGTTGTCATTTTAAAACAAACCATTTTCTTTGTCAACTTGCTGAGGCGTTCTTTATGCATTTATTTGAATTCTCATTCAGCGATTGTGCAGATGCACAAAGGGGCGGCGGTCTTTGAAAAAGAAACCGGACCCCGGCGCTTTTCTTTCAGCGCGCCGAGGTCCGGCTCTCTCTTATTTTCCTATGAAATCATCAGGCCTGCTCCCGGTCCCAGAGGCAGTCCGGCCCCCATCCACAGGATGAGCAGCAGCGACCAGCCGATCAGGAAACAGATGCAGTATGGAAGCATGGTGGATACCAGCGTCCCGATCCCGGAATTCTCATCATACTTCTTAGCAAAGACCACCACCATGGCAAAGTAGGCCATCAGCGGCGTAATCAGGTTGGTAGCAGAATCCCCAATGCGGTACGCCACCTGGACCAGCTCCGGCGAGTAGCCCAGCAGCATAAACATGGGTACGAAAACCGGCGCCAGAATCGTCCATTTGGCGGAGGCGGACCCCATGAACAGATTGATGACCGCTGCCAGCAGAATAAAAAGCACCATCAGAACCGGCCCTCCCGCCCCGATATGTCCCAGAACATCTGCCCCCTTCAGCGCCAGGATCGTCCCCAGCTTCGTATAATTAAAGTAACTGATAAACTGAGCCGCCGCAAATGACAGCGCAATATAACCGCCCATGGCCTCCATATTGCTTCCCAGCTGGGCGCAGACATCCTTCTCGCTTTTATACGCGCCGGAAACACGGCCGTAAACCACGGAAGGCACGAAGAACAGCAGGGCGATCAGCACGATCAGGCCCGTCATAAACGGAGAAGAGGAAATCAGACTTTTCGTCTCCGGGTTCCTGAAAAAAGAATTCTGCGGCCATGCCAGCAGAGCGATCGCCGCGGCCAGTACAAGAAAGCTTATATTGGCGAGGCGGAGCGCCTTTCTCTCCCGACTGGTCAGAGACACGGCCGCGCCGCCTTCGCTTCCTTCCCCGTAAGTCTGTTTTATGCTTCCAGCCAGACGCGGTTCCACGATCCGGTCCGTCACCCAGCTGCCCAGCGCCACGATCAAAAAGGTGGACACGATCATAAAATACCAGTTTGCGGACGGCTCCACAACGTAGCCGGGGGAGACCAGCTGCGCCGCCTCGGAGCTGATACCTGCCAGCATGGGATCCAGCGTTCCGATCAGCAAATTGGCAGAGAAGCCGCCGGACACACCGGCAAACGCCGCGGCGATTCCGGCGATCGGATGGCGGCCGCATGCCAGAAACACCATTGCGCCCAATGGAATCAGCACCACATACCCTACGTCCGAAGCCACATTAGACATGACACCGAGAAATACTAACATGGGCGTAACCAGCTTCGCAGGCGTCACCGACACCGTCTTCTTCAGCAGCGCCGACAAGTATCCGCTGCCCTCTGCGCAGCCCACGCCCAGCATAGTCACCAGAACCACGCCCAGCGGAGCAAACTCCGTAAAATTGGTTACCATATGAGTCAGCATATATACGAGACCGTCGCGGTCCATCAGGCTGACCACCGACACAGTCTGCGTCGTCACTTCCATTGTCGTACTGTCTATCACGTCGCCTTCCGCCGAAATCCCCGCCGCAGCCAGAATTCCCGATAATAAGACGATAAAAAGGGCAAGCGCTGCGAACATAGTAATCGGATGAGGCAGCCGGTTGCCCACTTGCTCTACGGTATTGAGGAAACGGAAAACCAGTGATTTTCTTTCCTTTTTCCCTTCATTCTGTTTCATATAGAATAAGCACCTCCTCGGTCTTTTCTATTTTTACCAGAATGAGGTATAGTTATGTATGCGTTTTACTTTACTTTTTTGTGATTGTTTTAAACTTATTAAATATCGTCCCCTGCGGCTTTACCGTAAACTCCATCTTCTTTTTATTCCCCGGATGAGTAAAAGCAAGCTTCCAGGCGCAGAGAGCCACGTTTCTCTGGCCGGCCACCTTCGGTCCGGCCGGATTGTATTTCAAATCACCCAAAAGCGGAGTTCCATGTCCGGAAAACTGAACGCGGATCTGATGGTGGCGTCCTGTCTTCAAATCGATTTCCACGAGACAGAGCGGGCCATCCTCTCCCTCCAGCTCCTCCAGGACAAGGTAGCTTAATTCCGCCCTCTTCGCATCGGTTATCCCCTTATCCACAATTTTAGAAATATTATTTTTCCCGTCTTTCCACAAATAATCCACGTACGTCCCAAAGTTATCCACAGGTTTTCCACAAATAACAGCCAGATACTTTTTCTCCATCTGATGCCCAGAAACCTGCTTACTTAAAGCCCCCGCAGCTTCTTTTGTTTTTCCAAAAACAAGTATACCACCAACCGGCTTATCCAGCCTGTGGATAACTCCCACATATGGTTCCCCCTTTTTTGGGGACAAACTGTTGATATGTTTCTTCACTTCACTGACCATGTCCGGCTCAAAGGTCCGGTTGGACTGCGACTCAATTCCCACCGGCTTTTCCACAACAATGATCTGGTCATCCTCATATAGTATATTCATGTTTTCCTTCCCTACTCAGCCCACGCCTTCATCATCACTTCCACGGACCGGCTCATCTCCGCGCTGAAATCCGAATTCCATTTCCGCTTGCAGAATGCACGCAGCCAGCGGTCAAATTCTTCTTCTGTCTTTCCCTGGCGGTCAGACAAAACCGATGCATACTCCGCTGCGTTCATCTGGCGGTATGTATTCTCAGATACCACCGCCGCTTCCGGCAGACGAACCGGTTTCTCGCGTTCCTGCTGCTGCTTTGTAGGGTAGCCGAACACTACCATGGCGGCAGGCACCACATACTTCGGCAGATGAAGCAGCTCCCTGTGCGTCTCGTACCGCTCCAAAATATCTCCAATATAACAGGATCCAATTCCCAGGGCAGATGCCGCCACCACCGCGTTCTGGGCGGCGATCAGCGCGTCGCAGGAGGCCAGCATAAAGTCTCCCATGCCTGGCTTTCTGACTTCCTCCTCATGCTGCAAAAACAGGTCGTACCATTTCCGGTAATCGGCACAGAATACCAGCACCATCGGTGCTTTGGCAATAAATGGCTGGTTGTCACAGGTAACCGCCAGCGTGTCTTTGAGCTTCTGGTCCGTCACATCTATAATAGAGTAAAGTGTCATATTGCCTGCGCTTGGAGCCTGGATCGCCGCCTGAATTACCATCTCCTTCTTATCCGGTTCGATGGGCCGTTCCTCGTAGGCACGAACGGATTTTCGCTCATATAATTCCTGTATAGTCTGATTCATATTGTAATTTCCTCCCTGCATAAAGTATATAAGTATATTACACTGTTTTTTAAATTATTTCAGTATAATCTTATTTTTTCTTGTACTTTATTTTCTTAAAAATTTTTGCAAATCCATTGCATTTTTCTCTCACAAGTTGTATAGTATATAAAAAGAGAACAAGTAGTTTTCAAAACTATGTCATATAATTTTCATCAATTGGCAAGGAGGAGACATTATGAAATTTAAAATCAAGGACCCCGGAAGCGCAATCACACATTTTATCGGCATGCTCATGGCACTGTTTGCCGCCGCACCGCTTCTCTTAAAAGTGTCTGCCGACGACAGGCTCCACCTCGCTGCCCTGTCCATATTTATCATCAGTATGATCCTGCTTTACGCGGCGAGCACCATCTATCACACACTGGATATTTCTCCAAACGTGAACAGAATTCTGAAGAAAATTGACCATATGATGATTTTTATACTGATAGCCGGAACATATACTCCGATCTGCTTAATCGTTCTGGGTGACCAAACAGGCTGGGGACTTCTGGCACTGGTATGGGGAATCGCGATAGCCGGTATTGTCATTAAGGCCTGCTGGATCTATTGTCCCAAATGGTTCTCCTCTGTACTCTACATCGCCATGGGCTGGATATGCGTCCTGGCATTTACAAAGATCATCAATGCTCTTCCGCGGGCTGCATTTGGCTGGCTTCTGGCCGGCGGTATCATCTACACGGTGGGCGGTATCATCTATGCGCTGAAACTGCCGATCTTCAACTCGAGGCATAAGTATTTCGGCTCTCATGAGATTTTCCACTTATTCGTCATGGGCGGCAGTCTCTGCCACTACATTATGATGTATCAGTTTGTAGCATAAGAGAGCAATGAATCCGGCTCGCTGTACTCTCGCGCCGGAGCGCGGTTGCTTCAGCAGCCATATTCCCTTGGCGCGAAGTGCGCCTCCTGCCCGGAAGGCTTTTTATGTAATAGGGGCACCTTCCTATTACATAAAAACCGCAGTTCTTTTCCAATAATGCGAAGAACTGCGGTTTTTATTTGTCCAGATACCTCTGCCGGTTTACCCTTCATCACACAGTGCAGTACCAGTATTACAGCGGACTGTCAGCCACCAGCTTCAGCTTGTCCTTCCTGGATAGCTTCTTGATGGCGGCCTCACGCTTCATGGCCTCCTCTTTCGTCTCAAAAATCTCATAATACGCCAGTGACACCGGTCTGCGCGCCTTGGTGTACTTGGCGCCCTTCCCCTCGTTATGCGCCTTTAAGCGCTTGTCCAGCTGGTTTGTCCAGCCGCAGTACAGTGTATCGTCTGCACATTTCAACAAATATGTATAATTCATCTTCCGTTGCTCCTGTTTCTGAAATTTCACATTCCCGATCACTCAAACCTTTGCCGCATCTAACCGCTCGGACGACGTCCTGCACCTGCCGCCCTGATCCATGTTATGTAAACGGTAATCACGTCTTGCAATCACGTCACTACCGCCCAGGAATGTTCCCCTGTCATCTATTTCAAGCACCAGCTGGATGCGTTATGGCGCCGTCTGGGGTACTGCATAGCTATAATATATTATATAACAGAAGGGGCGGATGTGTGAACACTAAATTTCCAAATCCACTGGAATTATCGTCGCAGTTCACAGCCCTGTCGTCCACTGCAGCAAATTATCTGTTTACATCGTGAATGTCTCCGCCCAGCCTGCGCATATTAATCCTGTAACCAGTCACGAAGCTTCGTTTTGGCATGCTTTCGACAAAGCGGCCGTTTTTCTGCCATGGACAATAAAAATGATGAAAGAGGCGCCTCCTGTCCCTGTAAATGGGTAAAATGCTCCCGCCACGGCGACTGCGGCGCCTGCAGAGAGCATCACGAAAAAGAGAAGAAGTTCCCGCCCTTCTGCGAGAAAAATCCGCGCAGGAAAAAAGGCGCTGCAAAGTCCTCCGAAAAGGATTAACAGCGCCCCACGCTCATAAACGTTCCATTGTTCTATGACATTTCCTTCACCAGCAGCAGACGGTCTCCCGGCTTGATCAGACTGTCGGTCAGCCCATTGGTCGTCATGATAGTTTCCACCGTTGTATGGAATTTTTTTGCAATTTTCCACAAAGAATCTCCGGGCTGGACGATATAGCCCACAATTCCCGGCATCTGCTGCAGTTTTTTTAAGTCCATCGGGGCTTCCGATACATTTTTGATCACCTGCTCGCATACCGGCTGAAGGGCCAGCAAATCCAGCGCGATCGTGGCCTTCACCTCCACCGTGCCGCCGCCCATCATCACGGCGCTCATCTGCTCCAGTCCCGGAACCAGCTGGCAGATGGTCTTCTCGTTGATCCCCGGCGCCTCGATTAGATAATGGAACGGAATCACCTCCACAGAGGACTGAATCGGCTGGCTGTCGTCCGCAGTCAGATAGAGCAGACTTACCTCCAGCACGCCCTCCACGTGAAGTCCATCCTCCTTGACCTCCGTCTCGTCAATCTTCACCACGCCCTCGCTGTGGCAGATCTGAAGGATACGGTCCGCGTGATCCATGTTTAGCTTCTCAGCAATCTTACATTTGCTCATATTCTTGGTGAGCACCTTGTCAAAGCATGCGTCTCCCGTCTCAAGAGACAGCTCCCGGTTCGTGGAGTAGAGATCGCTTAACAGTTCCATGCTCTCTTCCCGATAGAGCTTCATATCCAGCTCCAGGACGGCATCCACGTCGAGTTCCCGCATTTCCCCGTCATAATCGGGCTTCGCTTCAATTTCCCGGTGAATCAGATGAACCGACACAGAGGGCACCATCTCCTCGGAAGCCTCGGATAGATCCAGCTCTCCGGTAAATGGAATACTCTCTTCCAGCCACTGAACCGGCGCGTCTTCCCCTTCTCCCTGGTAAATGACGAAGACCATCAGCTCCCCATCCAGCACCATTTTGCCGTCTAACGGCCTGGTGGTAATACCGCGGAGCTTCATCTCACTCCACAGAATGTGATCGATGTTCGGTTTATTTCCGGACAGCTGTAAATTCTCCTTGATCCGGTATGTATCCTTGCGGCGCACCGCGATCGCAGCCACATCCACATTGCGGCGCAGAACCTCTACCTGAGGCGTTCCATTTAAATCGCTGACGCCTCCCATCATGGCCGGCGCTCCTGCGCCAGACATACCGGTGTCCAATTCTACGGCAGCCTCCACGTCATAGAGAGTCTCCACCTTTACTTCCAGCGTGACGATAGCCTTAATGCTTAGCTTTCTGGAATTAATCATGCCGGCATTTAAATCTTCCAGATCCCAGCCCAGCTGGACATAGTCCTTCTCTTCCAACCCCGGCACATTGATGGGTTCCTCAAAGGAAATGGAACCGCCCAGAGCCTGCAGTCCTCCCTCTGACTTCCTGTATAGGACATTAAAATCCATTTTCCCGCGCACCAGGACCCGTTCTCCCTGGTTTTTCACGGATTCGATGACGATTTCACCGGAATCGAGAATGACCTGATCCACATCGTCCATAGTATCCGGAACGATAAAATCATCGTCGAGGGTTATCTGTGACGTGGCGTTTCCTTTCCAACGGTTCATATGTATGTTTTTCTTCACCAGCTCCAACATAAAAAAGCACCTGCCTTACCTTCTATATTCCTTTAAGAAAGTTTATGCAGGTGCATGTTCCAATATTACGTTAATATTCATCCAGAAAATGATGGCGCTCCCCATTCTTCACATATCCGATGCAGGCGTCTAAGTTGACGTTGGTTACGCTCTTGAAAATGTTGTTTTCGATGTTGGGATTGATCTTTCGGAATTCCTCAATCAGTTCCTTCATCTCCTGACGCTTCGAGGAGTGAACGATATCGCCGCCGGCCATCCCGTCTGACACGGCACTTTCGGCTCTCATGGCCCGTTCCTTTGCGATGGCCTCCGTGAACCGGCAGGCACACTGCAGAAAATGCAGGCCGTTCTCTTCCTTCCAGTCGATAATTGCCCGCTCCTTCACAAAATACAGCGGTCTCAGAAGCTCCATCCCTTCAAAATTCGTGCTGTGGAGCTTCGGCATCATGGTGTTGACCTGCCCGCCGTACAGCATGCTCATAAGCACCGTCTCGATCACATCGTCAAAATGATGCCCCAGCGCGATCTTATTGCATCCCAGCTCCTTCGCATGGGCGTAGAGGAATCCGCGCCGCATACGCGCACAGAGGTAGCAGGGGGATTCATCCACATCTACCACCACGTCGAAGATGTCGGAATCGAATATCTCGATGGGAATCTCCATCAGGGCTGCATTTTCCTCGATCAGCTGCCGGTTCGCCGGATGGTATCCCGGATCCATCACCAGAAAATGAAGCCCGAATTTCATCTTTCCATGGCGGAGAATCTCCTGCATGCACTTTGCCAGCAGCATGGAGTCCTTGCCGCCGGAAATACAGACAGCAATGTTGTCTCCCTCCTCGATCATCTTATATTCATTCAGCGCATCCACAAAGGGGCGCCATATTTCCTTGCGGTAATTCTTGATAATGCTGCGTTCGATCTGCTGGCAGCGTGTCTTTGGTTCCTTCATCTGATCGGCCTGCTCCTGTCTGCTTTTCTGATTTTCTGCTTTTCTGCTTTTTCGCTTTTCTGCTTTTTCGCTTTTCTGCTTTTTCGCTTTTCTCTATTCTGCGTTCTCTTTTTCCCTGACACTCGCCAGTTCTTCCTGAAGGGACGCGATTGTCTCCTCCATCTGCCGGATCCGCTCTTCCATCTTGCAGTAGTGATCCATGGTCACAAGATTCTTTTCCTTTTTGGGAATCGGCACGCCGTCGATCTTGACAGCCCGGGCCGGGACGCCAACTGCCGTCACGTTATCCTGAAGCGGCTTTAACAATACGGCGTTTGCCGCAATGGTACAGTTATCCCCCACCTCGAAGGACCCTAATATCTTGGCTCCTGCCCCTACAGTCACGTTGCTTCCCAGGGTCGGGTGGCGTTTCCCCTTGTTTAAGCCGACGCCGCCTAACGTAACGCCCTGGTATATCGTACAATTATCTCCGACTACCGTTGTCTCGCCGATCACCACGCCGCAGCCATGGTCAATTAATATCCCGTGGCCCAGCTGCGCCCCGGGATGAATCTCTATCAGTGTGAAAAACCGGGCGATCTGTGAAATCAGCCTGGCGGCAAAAAACATCTTATGCTTATAAAACCAGTGTGCAAACCGGTGCCAGATCAGCGCATGAACGCCCTGATAAAGAAGAAGCACCTCTAAGGCGTTCCTCGCCGCCGGGTCACGTTCCTGAACAGCTTTTACATCAAGCCATATATCCTTTAATATCATACGATCCGTCCCCTTTTCTTTCCATTTACCTTCCATTTAATTCCTAGTGAAACAGTATACCATAGTATATCATATGATGTGGAAAGAAAAAAGGACAATTTCCAGAAATTTAAAGTTCCTCTTCCCAGTCAACATCAAGTATTGCAAACATTTTCTCCTGCAATTCTATACTTTTAAAGATAGTAAAAAGGCGTCAAACAGTCATTTGACTGTTTGGCGCCTCTCTTCTCAGACATGCCGCATTTCCTCCTGCCTGGCTACTGGAACACCACCGGCAGCTCGGAAAGCTCCGTCTTGATAACAATGAAGGGGAATGAGGGTTCCGTCCCCCCGCTTTCACCTTTTTCCGGTCCCAGCAGATCCGTATCCAGTACGATGGAGTTCTCCGTCAGATACAGCTCATTCACAGTGATGCTGTAGCCGCCGGTGTCCTGTTTTCCGTATCCAACCACTATGTATAAGTTCTGGTCGTCGCTGTAGGTCAGCTTGAACGGCGTCTTCTGCTTTTCGGCAATAATCTGCTTTAGCTCCTGTGGAATATCTGCTTCCGCTGTCACGGAAAATTCCAGGTCCCGTACTTTGTTTCCGTCATCCTTGCTCATGCTGCACCCGCTCAGTGTCCGTACAACCAGAACCCACATGCAAAGGCACATGAACAGCATCCATTTTCTGTTCAATAAACTCTTCATAGCACTCTCCCCGTTTATGTTGATTATTACTATCTTATTCGTCCATGCCGGGGAATATGCAGATTTTCCAAAATCCGTCTGCAAAAGGTAATTCCTTCCGTCTTTTCTAAAATTTTCATCGAAATACCTGTTTATCTTCCGGACCAATGGAAATACTCATAAACAGAACGACAGGAGACGGACAACCGCCAAGGGCCAGGACCGTTTCCACAAATTATTGACATAGATGTATTAACAGGAGGAGACCATGATGAATCATTTATCAGATAAATATAAAGAAAAACCTGTGCTGCGCGGCGACTTATACTATGCCGACTTATCACCGGTAATTGGTTCGGAGCAGGGCGGACTGCGCCCCGTACTGATCGTACAGAATAACACAGGAAACCGTCACAGCCCCACCGTGATCGTCGCGGCCATTACCAGCAGGACAACCAAAGCCAAGCTTCCCACTCACGTGCCGGTAACCAGAGAGGAAAGCGGTTTAAAATGCGATTCCACAATCCTTCTCGAACAGGTAAGAACCATCGACCGCTGCCGCTTAAAAGAGTACATAGGACAGCTCTCACCCGGACAGATGGAACTGGCGGACACCGCCCTTCTCACCAGCTTCGGGCTAAAAAGAGAGACCGCTGTCCGGGACCGTACTCCTGTGACGGTCCGGACAACGGTCCCCTCCCGCATGTATTCCATGCAGTCATGATAGCTTATTGGTCTGAATCTTTGCTGCACATGGCCAGCCTGTGCTGGTATTTCTCTTTCGTAGCCAGGCCTCCCCGGATGTGACGCTCGGATTTGTTGATGTCGAGAATCACTCTAGCCCGGGCTGCCAGGGAAGGATTGATGTGCTCTAAACGGTCTGTTACATCCTTATGTACCGTAGATTTGGAGATACCAAATTTCTTCGCCGTCTGCCTTACCGTAGCATGATAGTCTATGATGTAGTTGGCTATGGCAACTGCACGCTCTTCAATATATTCCTTCAAGAAAATCCCCCTGCTTAGGACGTTTTTACAATCTTATGCGGGGGGAATATTGAATATGCCATGCCATCTTTCTTAATTCAGAATTAAGCATCCAAACAGCGTTTTCCCCACACTGTATTTGACATTCCACCCACTTACAGTTAGACTGTAACAGAGACACTTCTTTATAAATGAAAACTTACTGCACACGTTTACGCGTTTGGATAGAAGGCAGCATGATGACTAAACCATACAACATTTTTATCGAGGGAATTCCAGGCAGCGGCAAATCGACTCTGTTAGACACCCTGTCCCGGCACTTTACAGACTACCGCGTATATCGTGAGGGCGACATCTCCCCTGTCGAGCTGGCCTGGTGCGCTTATATGAGCGAAGATGCATACCGGCAGTCCCTCCTCGATCTGGCGGATATGCGCGGCGAGGTAGAACGGAACACCATAAAAGAAGGGGTTCAATACATCGTTCCCTATACGAAAATAAAAACCGGCAATTACCACTTTTACGAATACATGGAGAAATTTGAGGTCTACGGCGGGAGAAAGGATCCATCCGAATTCCGGGAAATCATCCTGCGGAGATTCCGGGCTTTCCACTCAAACGGCAATGTATTTGAATGTTCGTTTTTTCAGAATATCATCGAGGAACTCATGCTGTATGCAATGTTCAGCGATCAGCAGATTGTAGATTTTTACGTAGAGCTGGCGGCACTGCTGGATTTATCCGCGTTTAAGCTGATTCGTCTCGTTTCGCCGGACATCAGGCAGTGCATCCAGACCATCAAAGAAGAGCGGGTCAATCCGGAAGGCGAAGAAGTCTGGTATCTCATGATGATCGATTATTTAAACCGTTCCCCCTATGGAGCAGCGCATCAGATTCAGGACTTTGAAGGCATGGTCAGCCATTTTAAACGCAGAATCGCGCTGGAAGGCGAAATAATGAAGCTTCTGCCGGCAGGATGCTGCTTTGATATCGAAAGCAAACACTATGATACGGCGGATTTGCTGCGCATTTTCAACGATTCGCCGGATAACCAGGGAAAAGAAAAGGGCGGAAAACGATGAAGGCACTGTTTATTATCGATGTCCAGAAAGGATACATAGAAAAATATGAAGACGGCCTGGTATCAAACATCAACCGCCGGATACAGTTTGCCGCGGAAAACGGGGAGCTGGTTGTCTACATCAAAAATGTCAGGAAATTGAGAAGCGGAAGCACGGCCTACGATTTTGCCGACGGCCTTACCGTATGCTCTCCACACCTTATCTTAAAAGAAAAAGCAAGCGTATTTTCTGATCCGGGTCTGCTGGAGCTGCTTCATCAGCACTCTGTTACAGAAATTGAAATCATTGGAATAGATGGCTGCTGCTGTGTGGCCTCCAGTGCCGTAGATGCCTGTAAATCAGGCTTTCACGTAACTCTCCCCTGCGAATTCATCGGCGTACGAAATATGGAAAAGTTTGAAGAAAGAAAAAAGAAGCTGGAAGAATATGGGATTGCCATTCTCTAATGAAACAGATCTCTGCCGCATTACAAATCCATATTCCACCTCCCTTACTCTGGGAAACGAGAAAAACGCAGGGTTCCCCGCGGACTGCCCTGCGCGTCTACTCTCCCGCAGATTATTATTTTAGAACAAACAACCGGAAAAGTGAAATAGATAGATTCCTGGAACGGCCCCGACTGTCCCCTTCCGAAATGTCTCACAGTTACATTATATATTTACCAGCTTCGAAGCGGCTCCGTTTGTAACCATATTCTCAATTTACAGGAATCCTTTCTGTAATACAATGGGGTGTGTAGAATTTTGTCGAATCTTTGCGAATTTTGTCGAATGTGTTTTTACTCCTTTGCCGCTCACTCTGCACGAAAAGAAATGTGATCCGTTCTCCCGCTGCGGCGTTTTTCATCCACATCAATCCACTCATCCAGGGTGAGCGGTATATAATCCGAAAACATACAGAAGCAGTTGATCATCTGACACGGAACGGAAAGCGGCGGGCCGCCGTGGCAGTCCGGCCGTTTGGCGCGCCTGGTCTCATCCTGATACCGGTTCACCAGCGCTTCGTCAAAGGTATCATGCACGTGGCCGTACAGCATATAGGTCCTGGGCCGCCCAACCTCGTCCTTCCGGTACTGGCCGTTGTAACAGATCATGGGGTAATGGCTTAAGATCACCTTTCTCTTATTATCCCGGAGTTCCGCATAAGGCTTCACCCACTCCAGGCGGCTTCTGTCAAACTGTCTGTCCGTCAGATACGAATCGTGATTCCCTTCAATCAGGCAGATCCGGCCTCTCAGCTGACGCAGAATCCCGTTGGTTTCCTCACCGGTACCGAGGGACATATCTCCCAGCACGACCACCTCATCCTTGTCCCGTATCCTGCTGTTCCACTGACGAATCATATGGGCGTTCATCTCAGCAGCATTTAAAAATCCCCGGTGATCCATCTGGTAATTTAAGTTTTCATGATAAAAATGCAGATCGGATATATAATACCGCATAACTACGCCCTCCTTCCTGTTCCTGCTTATTTAAGTAAATTATACCCGATCTGCTGCCATTTCACAACCCGCACCAAAGTGTGTTTGAAAATTCACTCCAGAAAAAAAGGAGATGGCCCGGCTGCGTTTCTCAACGCCTCCGGACCATCTCCTCAAACTGCCGTGCTTTCTCCAGGAAGTCTTCCCGACGCAGTTTTCCCCCGGCCATCAGCCAGGTATAGTCATAGTAATTAGGCAGAATCTCCAGTCCCATCATTTCCTTGGCAAACGCGTGGGCCGCGATCTCGCTGCACCGCAGGATTCCCGCCTCACGCCTGCGCCCGAAGAGCTTTACAAGCTGCACCGGTTCCAAATAGTCGGAGACAAATCCATGGCTGTAGTAAGGCTGTGTTCTGTCATCCTTTATCTCACCGCTGTGATACTCCAGATAATGGAAGTATTCATGGGCCAGATGGACGGCCAGCGCCTCCTCTTCTCCGATCACATAATCGCAGCTGTGCTTCGCCAGCTCTGCGATGGACTGCTTATACATCAGGACCTTTGCGCTTCCGTCCTTCCCATATTCACTCTGGGCCCGGAAGGAGACGCCGTAGTTTTCCCCGCTGGCCTCCTGATAAATAATCTCGATTCCCGCTTCCTCATACAGCGCGAAGATGCCGCCCGCGCCCTTTACTTTTTCGGCGGCTTCCCGCCCAAGGTGCAGAGGTTCTTCCACGTAATAGCGGTACTTATCTTCCGGTATCCTTCCAAACAGCAGGTCGTTGCTGAGTTCAAACATGCCCAGGACTTCATCCGATATCATTTTCAGGCTCCTTTCTTTGCTGTGTCATCCGGACTCCTACTTATATGCGACTGCAATCAGCTCTTCGCCATCCTCCAGCCCTTCGATCTCCACATCCAGGATGGAATTTAACTGTTCTGCGCTCTGCATTCCCGTCAAATCCAGCATCTTCTCCCGATAGAAGATGAATACCTTTGGGATGGTGGCGTTGGCGTCGGAGAAGGTGGTATTGGCATCCAGAAATTCCGCGAACACGTCACCCTTTCTGGCCTTGGCAAATTTTAAGTAAGCCGCCTTTTCCTTCTTAAGCCTTACCACGCCTTCCCGGTCGATGACACAGAGGCGGCGGCTCTTCTGGCTGAATACGCCGAGGAATTTCTTCTTTAGCACAGACTCATAGACGTTCCAGCGGCCCGATGAGGCCACACAGCTGGTGTCTTCCGGCGGCGTTCCCAGCGCTTCCGCCGAGATCTCCCTAAGCTGCTCCGGCTTTAGATCCGCGGCCGCCAGGTCCTTCTGCCGCAGCTCCGTAGCGCCTGTCGCTATGGCCCGCAGAATATTCTTCTGCGCGTCCACCTCGATGGTCACATCCACGGTTGCCTCATTGGCGCCGGATTTCACGATCTTCTCAATGATATCGCAGCGCATTTTCTTGATATCGTCATCTGTGGGATTGGCGATGGTTCTCTCCATCTGTTCCCGGACCATGGCCAGCGCCACGCCGATGGTGGAGATATATGGTGCGTTCTTTGCTATTTTCCACTTTACATTCATGCGTTCTGCCAGAGAATGGACGATTACCGCGCCAGAGCCGCCGCCGCCCACCAGGGTTACAAACCGGGTATCCAGCTCATACTCATCGATCAGCTCTTCCACGACCGCCGCCAGCTTATCCATGGCAAGATCCATGGTCTGTCTGGCCGCCTCTTCTCCGGTGCATCCCAGATACGTTCCCAGCGCGTCCCAGGCGGCTTTCGTCGTCTGTGCACTGCCGCTCGCGTAGTCGCCCTCCGGAATGCAGCCCAGCAGATTGGCAGCTCCGGCCAGCGTCAGGGAATACTCCCTCCCGGCCGGGTTCTTCACCAGCACATACTCCTTCGGATCGTCCTTTCTGGGGCTGACAAACAGCACCTCCGATCCGTCCAGTTCGCCGTCCTTCTGAAAACATTCGTACTCTTTCCCGGCGATATGAGCCGAACGCGGGCCGATATCCGCTATTTTTCCGCCGTTTACGCGCACCATGGAGCCGCCCGCCACGCCCAGTGTCCGGACGTCAAGCGACTGCAGATACGTCTTATGGCCGCCCACCTGGGCGTATTTGATCATGACTTTTCCATTCTTAATTACCGAGATATCCACGCTGGTTCCGCCTGCCTCGAAAAAGATTCCGTCTGAAATCTTTTCATACATCAGCGCTCCCGCCACGCCGGCCGCCAGACCGGAAAGCATGGTGAGAATCGGACGTTTCCGCACCTCATTGATGCTCATGACACCGCCGTCGCAGCGCATGATCATCAGTCCGGACTGAATCTTCGTATCCACTACGGCCCGCTCCGTCATGTTGGCGGTCTCCATCATCTTCGGAATCAGGGATGCGTTGACCACAGCCGTCCTGGTCCTCATCTTCAGACCGTAGAGCTGGGATATCTCATGGCCGCCGGTACAGTAAAGGCCCTGATTTTCGGCATTTTCCTGTACCCGCAGTTCATTTTCAGGATTATCCACGCTGTAAGCCTCGGAAGCGACTATGACCTCCGCACCCGCGCCGCGCACCTCGTCGATGGCGGCCTGAATGGTTGAATCGTTCACTGATTTAGAGTCGATAAACGTATGGCTCGTCTTTAAGAATTTACCCGGAGCCAGTTCGATGTCACCTACATTTGTCTCATTCCTGGCGCCTCTTGAATCCATGCCGGTTCCCATGCCGATGATGCCAACATTTGCTACGTCTCCCTCCAGCAGCGCGTTGGTGGCCTGTGTCGTGCCATGGGCGATGAAAACCACATCCTCCGGTGCAATTCCAAGCTCCTCCATCAGCTGGCTGATGAGCGCCACTACGCCTGCTGCCACGCCTTCCTCATGGGTGGTCGGAATCTTCTTCTTCGCAATCACTTCATACGTACTGCTGTCGATGACGACCGCGTCCGTGAAGGTTCCTCCCACATCAATTCCTATCCTTACTTTCTTACTCATAATTGTCAAACTCTCCTCTTCCTCAAAAGCACGCCCTGGTACAGCGCTGCAGATGTGCAGGCGTATGCCGGAACACGCCTGCACGGTGCGGGCATTATAATACGATAAAGCTTGCAACGATCAGGCCCGCAAGTGTGGAAACTGCGATCCAAAGAATCGTCTTCTTTAAATAATCATTGACATCCGTCTTCGTAAAATCAGAGATCCATACGTTGTGTGAGTTGGTCGGATCACAGACTGCCTGAACGTTGGAGTCCAGTCTCAGTGCAACCATGGCTGCAACCGGGTTCATGCCGCAGGAAGCCAGCAGAGCCACGATACCGGAGCCGAGTCCCCATACGTTTAACGGTCCGCGGTAGATAGCTAACGGGGACAGAAGGCCGAATACCAGTACAAACATAATCGCGCTTGACGGGATAATTGCTTTGATTACCGGCTCTAAGACAGCGGCGACCTCAGGAGCCATAACTGCTTTTAAAACCATACCGATACCAATCATCAGGCCGCAGGCGCCTGCCGTCTCCTGGATTCCTTCTACGAAGGAGCTGGATACGACGTGAACGGCATTTTTCGGTGTTGCAAGAATCAGAGTTGCCACGATGCCGATTAAAATAGCGGCTACTAAGGGAAGCTTAAATGCGAATACGAGCACAACAGGGATCAGCGGGGAAATCAGTGCGATCGAGCGGACATTTTTATCACCGCCCGTATCGGAAGCCGGCATTGCCCATGCCTTTCTCTTCTTGCCGCCGGATTTCACCATCACGTATACCATGATGACGGCTACTACGATCAGCGGAGCCGCACAGAGGAAGGAATACTGTGTAACGGTCTCCAGCGGAAGTCCCAAAGTATCAATGTAAACGCCCAGCGTTCCAACGGAAAATGTAACGCCGATGCCGTTGCCCAGCAGCAGGATCGTTCCTGCAACCAGCGGGCTTAAGCCAGCGCTGATCATGATCGGAACAATGATGGTTCCAACCAGGATGAACATACCCAGACCGTTGGAAGCCGCGAAAATAACAGAAGTTACGATTAAAAATGCATATGCGATCGGAAGCGGTTTATCTCCCGCCATCTCGGCTGCCTTCCGGATAATGGTATTGGTAATGCCCACGCGGCTCAGTACCTTTCCGAAGAAACCGCCGAAGAACAGTCCGGCAATCGCCGTACTCATACGCATGGCGCCTGCTTCCAGAACGTCCTTTGCAATGCTGAACTCCCCGCCCATAAACGGAATTCCTGCAATCAGTGCTATGCCTACGGCCATGATCGGCAGAGCCAGAATAGTCGGCAGCTTTCTTGTCATCATCAAGACTACCATTAAAACGAATAACCCCAGTATTCCAATAACCTGAATTGTCATCTAAAAAATCCTCCTCATTCATTACTTTTTCAACATGTTATTTTATTTTCCATTACTTTTCTTACAGATCCAGATATGCGCCCTGTTCCCTCAATCGTTTTTGCAGCTCATTTCTGCTGACTTTGGAGACGTCTCCATCCCCTTTGGCAGCCAGGGCCGCCGCCACTCCTGCCGCGTGTCCCAATGCTCCGGCTGTCGGCGTCGTCCGAATAGCCGCCTGCGCCTCAAAGGAAGCGGAAATGCACCGCCCTGCTGCCAGTAAGTTCTTAATCTCCTCGCAGTACAGCGTCTCATAAGGAATGCTGTAGTACGTTCCCTTTTCCGAGAGGAAGCGGCTGTCCGTCCCCACGCCCTTGGGATTGTGAATGTCGATGGGATACGCGGAATGGGCGATGACGCTGTCAAAGGTTCTCCTCTCCAGAATATCTTCCGCTGTCAGAGTATATTTACCGGAAAGCTGTCTGGATCCCCTCACCCCCACCCGGGGGCCAGTAAATTCCAGAACCGCATTCTGAAAGCCCGGAACGTGTCTGCGAAGGAACCGGTCCAGCTGTCTGCACTGGCGTCTTCCCGTCACCTCCGCGTCGCTTAAGCTGGCCGCATTCACGGCGTCGTGATCGATAATTCTTGTGGTGTTCACGATGTACTCACCCGGACGGTCTGTCTCGAAACAGAGAACATCCTCCCGCCGGATCTCCAGTTCCCCTCTCTCCCGGGCCTCCCGGAATTCATCCTGGAACCCGCAGAATGAAAAACGGCTTACGGTGTCCATAAGCTCCTCATTCCCCTGATGGCGGGAGAAATCGGCGATATGCGTTCTGATATGCTGCTTGATCGCTTCCGTGTCCACATTCAAATACTTCATGTTCATGGTCATGGGCTGGGCAGCGCCGTCGGATTCTCTTCCCTTTGTCATGGGCGCCCCCGCAAACGCGGCCACATCGCCGTCGCCGGTTCCGTCTATGTATACCCTGGCCGATACGCTGTGGATTCCGTCCTTATTGCACACGGTGAGGGACTCGATCTTCCCCTCCCCGCATACCGCGGCTCCGATAAACGTATGGAACAGAACCGTGCAGCCTGCCTCCGCCGTCATCTCATCGAGCACCACCTTGAGGCCTTCCGAGTTGAATGGTGTCAGGTAGCTGATGTACTGCATCGTGTCGTAAATATGGCCTGGGGAATATCCGTCGGTTTTCAGCCGCTCTACGATCTCCTCCATAATGCCGCGGATCACCTGCTTCTCGCCTGCGTGAAACGTCATCATGGGTCCGACGCCGCATCCGGTCAGCGCCCCGCCCAGATACGCGCCCTCTTCAAGAATCAGGACATCCGCTCCCAGACGGCCGGCCGCGATGGCAGCCACAGTGCCGGAGACCCCTCCGCCTGCAACAATCACATCGTACTGTTTGTCATAGCCAAACTCCTTCATACTTTCTCCTTTCCTGTAATCATAACAGCAGTTCTGAAAGTGATTTCCATTACAAATCACTTTTTTCATTTACCTCCGGTGTATTTTGTGCATTTATGTCATTTTATAATTGATTCCGCCATTATTTTTATGATTTTATACTATCATCATTTTCATCAGCTGTCAATATATTTGATTTATATTTTCATTCTCAATCATTATTTGCAAATATTTTGCAAATATGGTATACTATGAGCACTTAGCGAGGTCCTTTCGAGCTTAGTGCGAGTCATACCTGACCACTTAACGAGGTCCCTCACGAGTTTAGTGGGAACGGTATACTGTAATAACGAAAAAAGGAGGATTTTATGGTATCGACCGTTATTTCTAAAATCATCTCCATGCAGCCCAACTTCACTGTGAGCGAGAACGTGATCAGCCAGTACGTTATAGGTCACGCCGAACAGATTCTTACCACGACAATCACCGCTCTGGCGGATGAAACCGGCACTTCAGAGGCCAGCATCAACCGTTTCTGCAAAAAGCTGGGATATAAAGGATTCAATGGATTAAAGATCGCATTGGCCCAGGAAAGCTTCTACAATAACATGGTTCAGGAGACGCCCTCCTCCGGCGGGAACTTTATCGCCTCCGTCACCTCCGACTATCGGAGCATGTTAAATAACACGGCGGCCCTCCTGGACGAAAGCACGGTATTTAAAGCCGCGGATATGATCAAAAATGCAAAAAATATAAACTTATACGCCCTGGCCAACACCACATTCGCCGCCAGGGAATTTCGTTACAAGCTGGAGCTTGCAGGTATTCGTGCCAAAGAGTACACCGATCCCTTAAGCATCAGTCTCCAGGTCACCAATACTTCGCCCGGTGACTTATCCATCTTCATTGCGCGCAGCATTATGATGAAGGATATCTATCAGGCGGCCAGCGCATCCATTGACCGCGGCGGGAAGAACCTGACCATCACGAGTGTAGATTCCCCGAAGCTGAGCGATATCGCGGATTACAAATTCATCGTATCGGACAAGCTGATCGCAAATAACACCACGGCGCTTTCCGATAATCTGATGTATCTCTATGTAACGGATATCATCTACAGCGCCCTCCTAAAGAGTGACAAGGCGCTGAGACAGAAGAAGCTGAGCAGCGACGCGCTGATTAACAACAGCCAGACGATGGATTCTTATGTGTTTGAATACTAGGGCCTCGTCATATATCGAAAAAGGTTTCCGGAGCCTGTCACTCCGGAAACCTTTTTTCTATTTCACTTACTATCCCATTTTTCTCTCTAAAGCGCCTTCATAAACTCATATGTAAATTCCACCGCCCGGCAGGTCAGCTCTTCGCATCTGTGAGGCGGATCATCTGGTGAAAATCCGCCCGGACGCAGATTGAAGCATGTCAGGGATCCGAATGCGTCGGTAAATGCTTCCGCAAACCGGTAACAGGCGGAAACAATCCGCTCCTCCTCCCAGCCAAGCCCATTTAAATAAACTCCGGCAAACATGAGACTGCCTTCCACCAGGCCGCACTGCGCCCGATAACCGCCTGCACCGTGAAGGCCGACGGCGGCGCTCAGCGTCTGGGACTCATACGTCACTCCGAACAGCTCGCCCAGGCAGATCAGCATGGTCCTGGCACAGTTGACATCGCAGTCCCAGTATAATTCATGGACCTTTTTCTCAATAAACGCATTCATAACGCAATCTCCTCCGTCTGCTTTGTACCATCTCTCATTTTCCATTTCTCTCCTTACGCCGCCCGATAAAATGTCTTCCATTTCCCGCTCCGGTACCGTCCCACAAAACAGATCACACGAACGCCCCAGTCCAGGATCATGGCGCACCACACGCCGACGGCTCCCATCCCGAGGCCGACGGCCAGCAAATAACCGGCTCCCAGCCTCACGATCACCATGGACAGGATGGAGATGCACATGGGGAATTTGACATCGTTTGCCGCCCGCAGAACATTCGTCAGGGTAAATGACGCCGGCCACAGAATGATGGCACATCCATCATGGATCAGCACCAGCGCTGCCGCCAGCTTAAGGGTTTCCTCCGAAAGGCCGTACAGCTTCATGGTGAGCGGCATGGTGAGAATCACGCCCAGGCAGCAGAGTCCGCTGATGAGATACGTGAGCTTCATCATTTTCTTAGTGTAATATTCCGCCTGCTCAAAATCGCCAGCACCCACACAACGGCCGATCACTGTGATCATGGCCAGATTCATAGCCTGTCCCGGAAGCACTCCCATTCCATCCAGGTTGTTGGCGACCGCGTTGGCGGCGATCTGTGTCGTGCCAAACAGAGCGATGATGCTGACGACCAGTACGCGTCCCAGCTGGAAGATGCTGTTCTCGATTCCGCCCGGAATCCCGATATGAAGGATCTTTCCAATCATTCCGCTGTTCCAGCGAAGCCGTCCGAAGCTGACATGAATCTCCAGCCCCGTATTATGCAGTCGGATAACCAGAATGACACACGCCGTCATACGGCTGATCAGTGAAGCCAGCGCCGCACCTGCCACGCCCCAGTGGAATCCGAATATAAACAGAATATCTCCCGCCACATTGATAATATTCATGACGATGGACGCCTGCATGGAAATCCTGGAATTTCCCATAGAGCGAAACAGCGCCGCGCAGGAATTATAAATCGCCAGAAACGGATAGGAAAGCGCCGACAGTATCAGATAGATCAGCGCGTTGTTCATCACGTCATCCGCAATCCCTCCATACAAAAGCCTCAAAAGACCGTGCCGGAACAAAATCGCCCCCACCATGATCACAATGGAGATAAGCCCCGTGATCATCATCAGTTGATCCGCCGCCTCACACGCCCGTTTCCGGTTTTTCTGTCCCAGAAACTGTGAAGACACCACCGCGCCGCCGGTGGAAACTGCTGCGAACACATTGATCAGCAGGTTGTTGATCATATCCACCAGGGATACGCCCGATGTGGCCGCCTCGCCTGCGCTGGACACCATCATCGTGTCCACCATGCCCACGGTTACCGCCAGAATCTGCTCCACAATGAGCGGTGCTATCAGGCGTTTCAAATCGCTGTTTGTAAATAAGTACTGTTTCTCCCGGCCTGTCATACTCTCTTCCCCTGTCTTCCTGATGTAATCTTCTTTCTCTTATCTCTTATCTTTTATGCAGAACCGCCATGGCCGCGTAATGCAGCACCTCAAACTTCGGCGGCACAATCCGGTTCAGCAGTTCTCTGTGTTCCTGATCGAAGCGTTCTGTCTCCTCAGGGGTAAGGGAGGCGCCGATTCCCCGGCAGGCCCTGATTCTCCCATTCCAGCTCTCTCTCGTAAAGGGAACGGACACATCGAACATCGTCTGCTCACCGATGGTGAAATACTCCTCATAATTTTCGGGAATTTCGATCGGATGCCGTCTTTCCCTGCAACCGGTCCATTTCGGATTGTATTTTAGGACCAGTTCTTCGTGATTAAAGTAGAAAAAGCACTGACAGGCGGTCACCACATCGAAAACGCCGTCCGGAAATCCGGCTTTCTCAGCCGGAATACACTGGAACTGTATATTCATGCCTCTCTCTTCCTCCAGTTTCTTCGCCTGCCCGATCTGATTCTCCGAGATGTCGATACCGGTAAAATCCGCTCCGTACCGATACAGGTTCCGCGGAAGAACTCCCGTGCCCGGCCCCAGTCAAACACTTTTCCATGATCGATTTCCGTATTCCTCATCTCATTTCCTCCATTTCTGATGGGCGTGCCTCTGCTGCCGGGCCTGCCTCTGTTCCTGGTCCTGCCTCTTCCACTACGTCTACTTATCAGGCTACTCCATACATGATTTTCAGTCAAGAAGCATTTTAACGAATCTTCCTTGCTTCCTGCTTCGTAATATGGTAAATTAGCAGCACATGGCCTCCATAGCCATGGATAATCCTGTTACGAAAGGAGGCGCGGGCTATGAAACTCTGTATTGATACTGCTCCATGCAAAGTCTGAATTACGGACGTACTTTCATGGAGATGAACAATCGGTTCGTCCGGACAGACTTTGCATTTTAACGTAGAACCTAAAATACGCTAAAAGGAGCAAAGTCATGAATAAAAAATTACATACTCTCTTCGAAGGGCTTCACACCTTCCTGATCCTGTGGGTGACCCAGTCATTTTCTGCACTGGGCAGTTCCATGACCAGTTACGCGCTCGTCGTCTGGTCCTACCAGCAGAAGGGTTCTGCGCTGACCACTGCGCTGCTCTCCATCTGTTCCTATGCGCCCTATGTGCTTCTCTCCATCTTCGCGGGGGCCTTAAGCGACCGATGGAACAAGAAACACACCATGCTGGTCTGCGACAGCTTCGCGGCGGCGACCACACTGCTGATACTCATCCTGCTGAAGACGGAGAATCTGGCGCTGTGGCACCTGTACATACTGAACGCGTTAAACGGACTGATGAACACGCTTCAGCAGCCCGCATCCGATGTGGCGGTCAGCCTTCTGACTCCGCGGGAACAGTACCAGCGCGTATCCGGTCTAAGAGCCTTTTCCAATTCACTGGTAACGGTTCTCACACCGGTACTGGCCACCATGGTATTTTCCTTTGCAGGAATCGACGCAGTGCTGGTCTTCGACCTGATCACGTTCTCCGCCGCATTCATTACGCTGGCATGTTTTATTACGATCCCACAGGCGGAGGCGGACGGAAACAGGGAAGAATCTGTGCTGGTTTCCGCGAAAGAAGGCCTCAAATCCCTGAAAAGGAACCGGGGTATTCTGAATCTTATCCTGTTTCTGGCGGCCATCAACTTAACCGCGTCCATGTACAACGCCGCACTGCCCGCCATGATTCTTTCCAGAAACGGAGGAAGCAGGATCGCACTCGGTATGGTAAACGCCTGCACGGGCATGGCCAATCTGGCCGGAAGTCTGCTGGTCTCTTTCTGCCATCCACCCAAAAGCAGGGTCCGTGTTATCTGCAATTCCCTGCTGATCGCCATGTGCACGGAAAACTTCTTTCTGGCCTTCGGCAGACAGCCCTGGGTCTGGTGCGCAGGCGCTATTCTGGCCTGGATCTGCATTCCGTTTATGAATGCGAACATGGATGTGCTGTTCCGTTCACGGATCCCGCTGACCATGCAGGGACGCGTCTACTCCGCCCGCAATACGCTGCAGTTCTTCACCATACCGGTGGGATACTTACTCGGCGGACTGCTGGTGGACCAGGTGTTTGAACCGCTTATGGCATCGCAGCAGCCAGGAAACCTTCTGGCGGTGATGTTCGGAACCGGAAAAGGCTCCGGAGCGGCGGCGTTGTTTTGCCTGCTGGGTATTCTGGGCGTGGCTACCTGTCTCGTCTTTCGAAGAGATCGACAGTGCGACACGTTCCTAGCTGAAAAGGTTAGGCACCAAACGTAAGAATGTAACAAAGTTCGGTTTAGGAGAACTGATAATCCGATAGGTGGAATGATAGGGGAACGCCTTGAAACGCCTGCCTAA